>OGHM01000220.1_pt1 | contig 34070 bp, 38 predicted proteins | sample 1571531 | NCBI WGS metagenome assembly OGHM01 (sample SAMEA2582031, study PRJEB24529) | metagenome | biome: Human gut stool | place: China | collected 2011 | reverse complement strand
AGGCCCGTGACGGCGGCCCGAAAGGAATGAATGCCTATACTATTTCAAGTGGCATTTTCCCGAAATATTTGAATGGAGAAAATATCATCTCCGTTCCGCTTGCAGAAAATGAAACAATGCATATTGGATATGTGCTGAATGAAAATCAGGAATTAAGTGAACTTGGAAAAAGCTATCTGGAAGAATTACGGAAATATGCTCCAGCCAATCCATAGTTATAGACTATGGATAATCATATAAAATAGGTGTTATGTATGTACCGCTGTTTGTTGATATAATAACAGCAGAAAGGTGGTTGATGATTATGCCTATGGCGGTACTGCGCAATTTTTGTATATGGGGTTAATTCTTTGCTTCTAAATGTAATGGAAGTGCTGAAGTACATCGGAGCAGCTTATATCCTGTGGCTTGCGATTCATATTGCTTTCAGTAAGCCGTCAACAGAAAACGCAGAGCAATCGGCATCGTTTCTGAAAGGCTTCATGCTGCAATTTGTCAATGTGAAGATCTATATGTTCGGAGTTACCGCACTAACGGGTTATGTTGTAGGATATATGTCCTCTTTTCCGGCTTTGCTGTTTTTTGAGCTGGTTATTGCAACAATCGGAACGATCGCAACCTGTACTTGGACTGGCTTGGGCGCACTGATTCAGAAGTTTTATCTACGGCATTTCCGTGTTATTAACATTATCCTTGCACTAACATTACTGGAGTGTATTTGGGGAATGTTAAGATAATTGTTGCTTTGAGAGCAATTCTAATTAACAAATTCAAGTTTGCAGAACTAATAGAGAAGTAACATATAAAACAATAAATATGGTCAAAAAATCATCGACATCCGACCTACAGCACGTTATAATATAGTTAATCTAATAAGAAAACCAAGGATTTCCTTGACTTAGGTTGACTAATCATTGTATGTATTTACAGTGGTATCTCGAGCTCCTAAGCGCTAGTTGGGGGTTTGATTCCCCCTGAGAACAGTTGTTTGAAGCAGTAATGATTAAGAAAATTCATTACTGCTTTTTTCATTTTTGGGGTGGAAAAATCCACCGAAAATCATTAAAAAAATGATTATTTCATCCACCCAAAATTAAAAATTTCCACCCAAATGAGAGGTAATGATTTACACCCGGTATTTTCAAGTATTGTGTAATATAGGAAAAGGGTTGTCAAAATCCGTAAAACTGGTTTTCTTGTCTGAAAAATCAGACCTGAGAGATATAAAACGCTCAGATTAGATTTACAAAAAATCTAGTCTGGACGTTTTTTGTCCAGTGGATAGTGTCAAAAATGAATATAGGAAGTGAGAAACAGAGAGACCATGATGAAAAAGTTGTGGAGATAGAAATTGAGAGACTTCACGATTTTAAAAATCATCCATTTAAGGTTCAGACTGACAGTCAGATGAAGGAGCTGCAGGACAGCATCAGTAAATATGGAATACTAAATCCATTAATTGTCAGACCAAGGCCGGAAGGATTTTACAAGGTTATATCAGGATACCGAAGAAAGTATTCAGCTATGGAGCTCAAATACACAAAGCTAAGCAGAAGACTCTCCATGCAGGATGAAGCAGAGCAGAAAGAGGAAGTGAAGAAGGCAACGATTCTTACTTATTTCTATCCGGAGGTTACTGTGGAGAGGATGAGTTCTTATCGAAAGAAGCAGTAAGTTATCGCATAGGCACAGGAACTGTGGTATACTGTGCCTATGTGAAATAATAAAAGTGGCGAGGTTAAGAATGTAATCATTGGGAAATTATTTATCCACTTTATTTACTGCTGGTTTCTTTCTTTTAATAACAGTTCTTGGGTGTAATGAAGTTACAAAGAAAGTTCAAGTGTACAAGGGAAAAATAATATATCGCAGAATGTTCAAAAGTTGGAGAAAACAGTAGCAAATAACAGAAAAAGCATAAAAAACATGAAAAAATAGGAGAGAAATAATTATGTCAAAGATTTCATATATTGGTTCTATTGATAGTAAAATACAAAATAATGAAATGCTCAAGTTTGCCAGACAGACTATGAATGAAGAGCAATTTAGAAAATTATATAAGTCGTATAGACAGTTATTTTGGTTTCAATTGTCACTTCCAATTTCAGCAGTTCTCATAATCGCCTTGTCATGTATTATATTTAGTCAATATGCGGAAGCAATTTTTGCATTAGGTTGTGCCGCATTTATATTTCTATTTATCATTTGGCTTATAATAAGCCAGTTTGTGGTAGGAAAATTATGGCACAAATATGTAAAGCTGTATAAAAGCGGTGAACATCCAAATGTTATAAAATTTGATTTGTTCGGTTAATTTTAAAAGAAATAATGTGGAGGACTGAGTAATGAATATAGTTGGATGTATTCTATTTGTAATTGCAGGAATTATAGCTATAAAAGTTTCTGGAGTTACAAAGAAGCAGGGATTAAGCGATTATTCAAAATGTAATACTGCGATCGGAAAGGTTACACATACGGAAGATTGTTGTGGGGACAGATGGATAGTCTACTTTACTGATGATAGTGGAAGAAAGCAGGTTGGAATGGATGATATAATTGCAGCTTCATCTTTTTCAAATAAATACAAAGGACCGACATCAGGAACAGATGAAAAGGTTTATTATTATCCGAGGACAGACAACAGTATTTATCGGATAAATCAAGATAGTGTTGATTACTATATTCATTTTTGTAATGAAGACTTGTATGAACTTCAAAGACATGTTGCAAACAGAACTGATATTATGGGAAAGATTATTGGAAGTTGTCTTATATTTGCTGCTTTGCTAATATTGATATTTGGATGATTTGGCATTTAATTTCTGTCACAATTTAATAACAAACTTATACAGCACTTTACAGACCTTTACAGACTGTATAACACCAATATTCATGAGAAGATAGCGATGATGAAAAAGGAAAAACTACCGGAAAAAGTAAATGAGGAACTTATCAAAATGTATTGGAAAGTAGGTGAGTTCTTAAGTAAGGAAACGGAACACGCTTCGTAAGAGCATAGTTGATGAAGCAAAGGTATTCCTTGCTGTAGGACTTCCGCTTACAAGGTTTGGAGCAGAGAAGAATGATTTTATCAAGTACCTGACAAAGAATAAGCGTGTAAGCTTCAAATATGAGAATGAGTCATATCATATTGAAATTGATGATGTGGCAGTATTTCCTCAGTGTTATGCAGCAGTAGTGGACAAGATTCCTACAATGGCAAAGAAAACGCTGATAGTAGATATATGTGATACGCTTTGCCATCAGCCTGTTTGATCTGGCAGTGTTTATGTATTATTTTCATTCCAATAAGAAAATGAAACCAGTATCAAAGGTATGGATATGGGCTGGATTTACCATTGCTGCAGTTATATGGACATTTGTCAGTAGCATAAAAAATCCGTATCTGAATCTTGCGACTCTTTTGATTGTGCTTATACTGTTATCATTTTATTATGAATCAGGAATGTGGACGAGAATTATAAATATTGTGACATTCATGGGTATTGGAATGCTGTTTGAACCTGTAGCCTTGCTGTTACTCCATGCTATGAATTTTCATATGGGAGAAAGTTATAAATATTATTTTGTAATGGTAATAGGCAGTTTTGTTCGTGGAAATGTGATGTATATTCTGTCAAAATTGATTTCAAAGAAAGGGATGCAGATTGCTGCCTTTCCGAAAGAAATTTTGGGTGTGCTGGTTATGGTATTTACCTTTACAGTGTTGAACTGTTGCTTTGTTATTCTTTTGTCATTGGAGGCGGGCAGTGAAAAAAGCCTGCTTATGTGTGCCAGTATTGTAATTTCCATTGTCCTGACAGATTATTTTATGCTGCATATGATGGAGCGTTTTAATTATCTTGTGCAAAAACAGTATGAGGATGCAATGTACAGGGAAGAAATGCACTATAAAGACATCTATTATGAAGAAGCAGAAAAACAGAATAAGGAAGTGCAGAAGTTAAAGCACGATATGAAACATAAATTGCATGAACTGTATCATCTGGTGGAAAATAGTGATGGGCATGAACTTTCAGAGAAAAGTTTAGATAATCTATTTGCAACAAAATATGTGGAAATAATAGAGTGAATGATAATATATTCATCAGTACTTTTTGAAGGATGGAGTGGATGGAGTGGAAGAAATATAGTGATATGCTATTTCACAACAAAAAAAGGTCTGTTCGCAACATGGTGGCTAGCTATTAAAAGATTTTTTCCGATATAATAAATATAATTGTATGTAAGTAAGGAAGTGACAAGATGCAAATAGCAATCTGTGATGATGAAAAATCTATAGGATTGATATTAGAAGAAAAAATAAAGAAATTATTACCGGATGCAGTAATAGATAAATATTTATCTGGTGATGAATTGATTGCAAGTGGTTGTGAGCCGGATATTCTATTTTTAGATATTCAGATGCCAGGAATGGATGGAATGGAAACGGCAAGGATTCTGCGTCAGAAAAATGAAAGAATGGTATTGATATTTGTAACTGCTGTGGAGGAGTATGTTTTTCAGGCATTTGATGTTGCAGCATTTCATTATCTGGTTAAACCATTTTCAGATGAAAAATTTGAGGAAGTTGTGAAACGTGCAGTCAGAAGCATTGAAAAATATTCTGAAAATCAATCGGATGAAAAATACATGATGGTGCAGTCCGGAGGAAGCCATATGAAAGTGTTTTTGAAGGATATTGTGTATGCTGAGGTATATAATCGAAAAGTCATTATCCATACACGGGATACGAATATTGAATATTATGGAAAATTGCAGGAACTGAGTGAAATTGCGGGAGCAGATTTTTTTCGTACACACAGAGCCTACCTCGTACATTTCAAATATGTTCAGAAATATGATGCAAATTGTGTGACGATGGAAAATGGAACTGCATTGATTGCAAAACAGAATTATTCTGAGTTTGTAAAACAATATTTGAAATATAATCAGAGGAAAGGAAAAGAAATCGGATGAGTTTGGTAGAAAAATGCTGGATGGTTACATCGAAAATTTCTGTTATTGCACTCCTTATGATTACAGGAATCTATTTTGGAAAATTTGTTTGTCCCTATATAAAAAAGAAAAAAGGGGCTGTGGCAGTCAGTATTGTTTATATTACGATTATGCTTGTTTTATATATGATTCCGCCACAGATTGATAATTTTTCCGCATATCTGATTGGAGTTATAGCAGCGTTTCTTGCAATGTATGTAGAGGACAGAAGAAATATATATCAGAAAATATTTCTTGCAATTACGTTCTTTTCTATCCGATGGTTAACGGTTGCAATGGCAGGCAGACTTGATGATCTTGTTACAAAAGCACTTGTATTTCGGAATATGAGTGCAGAAAAAGTGTGGTTGCAATACGGACTATATGTTGGAACCAGAGTTTTGGATATTGTACTTTGTATTGCTTTTATTGCGGTTGCAATAGGACTGATCAATAAAGCGTATATATACAAAAAAGATGAAATGAGCGTCAAAGAGATGGTAATGCTTATTATACCTTCGCTTGTAGGCGTCACTGGGTATGGCATTTTACAATATTATCTCATGATATACGAAAGAGATACTGGAAAGAACTTGATTGATACATATGGATTTTATGGAGCTTTAAGCTTTTTACACTATCTGATTTCCATAGTTGCTATTCTTGTTGTGATTGTAATGTTTCAAAACTGGAAAGAGATGCAGGAAGAACAGCGGGGACAAGAGCTGGTATTAAATCAGATCAGTGACATGAAAAAGCATATCGAGGAAGTCGAAAAGTTGTATCGGGATATCCGCTCCATGCGCCATGATATGGGAAATCATATACAGACACTGGAACATCTGGTGGCACATAATAATATGGATGATGCTACAGAATACTTGGAACATCTGAAAAATGAATGGGACGAGGTATCTCCGGAAATAAAGACAGGAAGTCCGGTAATTGATGTCATTTTGATGGAAAAGCTGAGAGAAGCAAAAGAAAGGCAGATTCGGTTTCTGTCGGATTTTCATTATCCGCAGAATACGAAGTTAAATGCATTTGATTTGAGTGTGATCATGAATAATGCCTTGAATAACTGCATGGAAAATGTAAGTGGAGATGATCCGTATATCAGCATTTCTTCTTTTCGGAAAAACAGTATCTTTATGATAACCATAAAAAACAGTTTTTGGGGTCAGCTTAATTTTGGTGATAGCGATTTGCCAGAAACAACCAAATCTGGGAGGGAACATGGAATGGGTTTGAATAACATTCGTCGGGTTGCCAGAATGTATATGGGAGATATATCTTTGGAGCAGGGAAATGAGGAAGTAATCCTTAGCATTATGATGCAGGTAGAATAAAGAAATAAATTGGCACTATGTATTTTGTAAATTACAGAAATTACAGAAATATGTAGTGCTTTTTTTGCGCAGGTAGCGATGAAAATATGTTGCTTGCAACAATATTTGAGGAGCACTGCGACAGTCTGAAAAGCATTTTCAGACTGCTTCACAACGAAAAAAGGGCGGTTCACAACATCACAGTTTATTGTGAAGAAAGATATGCCGAAAGAAAAAATAAAGAGAAATCATGTTATACAGATTTTCAGGAAACGGATTTCAGAGTATTAGCTCAAGGAGGTAAAATCCTCTGCTCCTGTATGGACAGTCGCATTTTGCTTCGCAAAACAAGGAGGATTAAAATGATGAAAATTAATGGATTTAACGGAACGAATACGCAGACAGGAGCAATGGGAATGGCACAGGCGAATGATTCTGTGAGCAAAAATATTCAGAATCAGATTGCAAATGCACAGCAGAAATTGCAGGACTTATCATCAAATGAAGAACTGTCATTAGAGGATAAGATGAAGAAACGTCAGGAGATACAGCAGGAAATTACAAATCTCAATCAACAGTTAAGACAGCACAAGATTGAACAGAGAAAGGAACAGCAGAGCAAAAAATCATCTATCGATGATATGGTGGCTGGTACAAAAAATACATCTGCAAAGAAAGGAACAGGTTTGCCACAAGCAGGTATGCGGGCAATGATTTCCGCAGATTCATCTATGAATCAGGCAAAAGTGCAGGGTAGTATGGCAACACAGATGGAAGGAAGAGCCGGTGTGCTTGAGTCTGAAATCAAGCAGGATGCTGGAAAAGGCAATACCGAAAAGAAAGAAGAAGAACTGGCAGATTTGCAGGCAAAAGCGCAGTCTGCAACAGCAGCACAGATGTCTTCACTTTCAGATGCAAATAAATCTATGGAAGAAGCAGCAAAGGCAGACAACCATACAGATGCAGCAGAAACAAAGAAGGATCAAACTCAGAAAGCAGAGAATACACAGGAAAATGCAGATACGACGACAGATGCATCAGAGAATGCAGATGTCAAAACAGAAACAGCAGAAACAATAAAAAATCCAGCGTCAGAAAGTGGACAGTCGGTAGTATATACACCGATAGATATACGTTTATAGTTTGGAAAGGAGGCTGGTGTTATGTCAGAAATCAAAAGTTTTAGTGATTATACAAGTAAATATAACAGCAATGTAGATTTTTCAGCGTTGTTTAGTGGAACGTCAGATAGTTCATCAGTAGGCAATACAAATATGCTTTCTGATTATGCTGCAATCAAAAATGGAAGCTATGGAAAACTTATGAAAGCATATTATGCAAAACAGGATGCTGAAAAATTATCGGGAAAAGGTGATACTTCACAAAAACTTACCTTGATGAAAACAAGTGCGGATTCTCTGAAAAAATCAGCAGATGCTTTGAATGACTCTTCTCTTTGGGAAAAAAAGAAAATAAAAAAGAAAGATGAAAAAACGGGGGAAGAGATTGAGGTAGAGGATTATGACTGGGATAAAATCACCAAGGCAGTAAAATCTTTTGTTGAAGATTATAATGATGTAGTTAAGGAAGCCGGAGAATCTAATACAAAGGATGTATTGCGAAATGCTTCATGGATGACTGGAATGACAGACAAAAACAGTAATATGCTTGCCAAAATAGGTATTACCATAGGAAAAGGAAACAAGTTGGAATTAGATGAGGATGCTTTAAAGCAGGCAGATATCAGTTCGCTGAAAACGGTCTTTACAGGATATAATTCTTTTGTAAGCAAAATATCGCAGAAAGCAACTGGTATATCGAATGCTGCAAACCGGGCGAGTGCAACCTATACAAATAATGGTACATACTCTAAGACGGATTCTTTATTAACATCAAGCAAGATAGATGAAGAAGTATAGAAATGTTGTACAGATAGTTGGCTATATAAAATATTTATTATTGAACGATAAATATAAAATGAAATGTGAAAGGAGGTGAATTTTATGAGAAAACTTGGAAAAAAAGTAAAGTTAGATAAGAAATCTTTACAGGCATATGCTTTTTGTGTCTGCACTAACTGTCCGTGCCCATCGGGTACAAATTCTTACACTGCTAAATATAACGATTCTGAACGTAAGGCAAAATAAATAAAAGCAGATAGGAATGAAAAAAGGGTATGGCATCTAGCAATCAGCGGATGCCATACTTTATAAGAGGAAAATTATTATGAAGGAAAAACCATTTATTCATTGTTTTAGAACATATAATTGTTGCTATTTTTATGATTTTAATACAAATGCCATTGTCAGAATACCAGAGAGTGTGTATGTACATTTACAGCATTTGGAAAAAGGGACAGCAAACATTTCAGAATGTGATGCTGATGTGAACGAGATATTAAATAGGTTAACAGAACAAGGTTTTTTATCAAGTCATCATTGGTGTAAAATTGAACATCCGGCTTCAAGGTTACTAGAAAATTATTTAGAAGGATCAGTCCAGTCATTGACGTTGCAAGTTACGCAACAATGTAACTTAAAGTGTGAATATTGTCCATATTCAGGTGGTTTTTATAACAGACAGCATAATAACAGAAAAATGTCTTTTGAAATAGCTAAAAAGGCGATAGATTTTTATTTTTTACATTCCTTTGATATTCCTGATGCACAGATAGGATTTTATGGTGGAGAACCCTTGATTGAGTTTGAAATGATAAGAAGAATTGTGGAATATTGCAACAATGAATATTATGGAAAGAAAATCAGATATTTTGTAACAACAAATGCAACATTGCTTACGGAAGAGAAAATAGACTTCTTGATGAAAAATAATTTTGTATTAACGATTAGTTTGGATGGACCGAGACAATATCATAATAAAAATCGACATAGAGTTGACGATACAGGCTCTTTTGATATAGTCATGGAGAATATAAAAATGGTATATCGGAAATACCCTGATAAAAAAGAAAATATACAGTTTAATTGTGTGATTGATCCAGAGGCAGATTTGAAGTGTATCAATGATTTTTTCATTAAAGAAGAGGCTTTAAGGGAATATCGTGTATTGTTTAATTCTATTTCAAGAGAGGGAATCAAGGAAGATGATAAATTTCTTCCTGGAGATTCTTATTTTGAGCAGTATGAATATGAAGTATTCAAAATGATGTATTCTAAATATGGAAAAGTAAAGGGTATTGATGTATCAAATATTGTGGAAACATATTTTTGGCAGATAAAAACCACATATGGAGATAGGAAAATAACAGGGTTACATGAAGAATACTCTCATCCGAGTGGACCATGTATTCCAGGTGTACATAAATTGTTTGTAGATGTACTGGGTAATTATTATCCTTGTGAGAAAGTGTGCGAAGAATCGAAGGATATGATAATTGGAAATGTTGAAAGTGGTTTTGATAAGTCACAAGTAGACAAATTACTAAATATAGGGAAAATGACAGAAGTACAGTGTAAAAATTGTTGGTGTGCAAAATATTGTTTTGTATGTGCAGTTCATTTAAAACAAGGACAAGCTAACAACATGGCACAAAAACTGGATCATTGTGCAAAGGCGAAAGCATCGGTTGAGAATGATTTTATAGATTACTGCATATTGCAGGAAATCAATGGATTTGATGAAAATATGACTATTTTGTAGGAGGTCGAGATGAAAAAAAAGAAAGCAATGCTATTTCCATATGATACATCTCTTCTTCATATGGTTATTCATAGAGATACAATCAATGAATATGAAATTGTCAAAGTAGTTTCGTTAAAGAGCTGGGGGTATTGTGGAGCAGATGCAGGAGCAAAGCTTGGTGTAAGTACAGGCGTTATGGTAACAGATGATTTTCAGAAAGCACTTGCGGAAGTAGAAATAGTGATTGTTGCAGATACCAATATTCCGTTGGAACACAATCAGATAAATATGTACACGGAGATAATAAAGAGTGCAGGAAAGCAGTTTTTAGATATTAGATATGAGTCTAAAGAGAATGATAAAATGACATTTAATGAAGATTTATATTCAGATGGAATACCTAAGATTCGGGACATAGATAAACCATTAGTTATGATTGTTGGTACAGGTGCAAATACCGGAAAATTTGATATTCAGCTTAGAGTCAGAGAAATGTTTTTAAGTGGAGGATATAAAGTATCACAAATAGGCAGCAAATCTTATTGTGAGCTTTGGGGATTTCACAGTTTTCCTGATTTTATGAATAAAACCCTTAATGCTGCAGAAAAAATTGTGAGATTTAATCACTATGTGAATTATATTGCAAATTCTGAAGACGCAGATATTGTGATTGTTGGGGTGCCTGGTGGTGTAGTACCAATTAGCAATAAATTATTTGATGATTTTGGAATTATGAATTATATGGTTGCAAATGCAGTAAAACCAGATTATGTAATATTGAATACCGGATTTGTGGATTACAACAATAATTATGTAGAAACGATGGTAAAGGCATTGAAATATAGGCTGGATTATGATGTGGACAGTGTATTTTTATCAAATTTCTATATCAACTGGGAGGCGACAGACTCATTAGATAGGCTTGTATATATGACACTTCCAGTGAATGTAGTGGATGAAGAAGCCCGAATATGTGGCTGCTATTCTTTGTACAATAAAGAAAGTGTGGAAGCGTGTAAAGAAAATTTATTTTCAACATTGATAGGATATGGTGATTTTGATGCAATATAAAGAGCAAATTATGGTTGATGAAATAAGACGGATTATGTCAGAAATAACTGACAGAGACTTTAGCAATATAAATGAAAATATATCTTTATTTTCATCTGCGATAGGGACTAAGGCAAGAGATATTCTGTGCTTATTCTTGGAAATAGAAAAAAGATATGGTGTAATTATAGGTGCTGAAAAGATAAATAATCCCAATTTTTTTACTTTAAAATCTATCGCTATTGAAGTGGAAAACGAAAAATTATTTAACTTGAAGTAGAAATTTTTAAAGAATCGGAAGCAAATAAAAATATCGTATGCTTTGATTATAATATTTATCTTAATGAGGAAAGGTGGAAATTTTATGAAAATTAGAAAGAAGATGGCAGGAACTATTGCTATGATTATGGCATTATCGTTAGGGTATAATGCAGGTGGTCCTGTTGTAGTTCATGCTCAGGAAAATGCAGTGGTAACAGAAAAATTAGGTGAAACCTCAGCATCGCAGGAGGGTGTTATTGATTTTTCTGCAATAAAGGATAATGAGGATTTAGAAGTTGCAGATTATTTGCCTTCGGATATTAATGATATGGAAAAGACCTGTACAGAGGACTATTCTGTAAATTTGGTAGATATGGCGGATAATACAGAAGATAATAAGACAGTAAATGATAATCCTAATGATGCAAAAGCAATATCATTAGGAACACAGGTTTATGATATGGTTGCAACAGAATTAGAACAGCGTTGGTATGCATTCAGCGTTGCAAAAGCGACTAAATTTACAGCGGCAATGGTAATGGATGATACAGCGGATTTTGATTTATATGTATATAAATTAAATGAAACAGATGGAACATTAGAACTTGTGGGTGGAAGTGCAATAGTAGGAGCCGGAACGCAAGAGTTATCAATGTTAAAGATTGATGAAGGTATATATTTTATTGGAATAGAAGCAGCGACAGGAAATGGTAGCTTTTTAATGTATACATATGCAGGAGTTAATGACAGCAAAGAAATCAATGATACGACAGACTTGGCGAGTTCTTATGTGAGAAATAGTCGTATGACGGCTACGATTGATAGTCCATTTGATTATGATTATTACAAAGTAATTATTAGCAAAAATGATATTCTGGAATATACTTTTGACCAGCCAACAGGTTGTGATTATAAGGTCTTAGTATATGATGGAAAGAATTATTATACAATCAATAATGGCACATACAGATTAAATACAGGTACATATTATTTCATTGTTATGGCTAGTTCTATGAATTATAGCGATGACAAATATTATGGAATAAAATTTCAAAAGTACAAATTGGCAGATGATGAAAATGCGAAATATATGTGGTATACACCAGATAAGGCAGCAATTTTTCAGTTTGACGGTTCAAGAACGAATTTTTATGTAAATGGAAATCCGATAGATTTTACTTATGAAAGAACTGTTAAGTCCAATGGAAATATTTACTTTAATCTATATAAAACAAAGGATCAAAATGTTGTCTTATTTCAATCAGAAGCTATGCAGGTAATGCAGGAAGTTCCAACATTTATCAATGTAAGTGCGCCTTTCAGCGGTTGGAATTCCTATAAAAATGCACTTGTTGTAGGATTGTTTAATACTAATTGGAGAGTTAATAGTTTTTCAAGTAACTATGATGGTCTAACAAGTAATTGTGCAACAGTAATTATTGATTCTGATACAGGAAAAGTTGTTGATGTAATGACACCAAACCCATTATATGACAATGGAGTGGTTCTTCATTGGACAAGGGTAAGTGGAGTACAGGCAAATTACAATTATGATCCAGTGGATTAGGAGGCTGCTATGAAAATTCAGAGTAATATGTATATTAATAATCCTGATATGACAAGCAGAAATATTGAGAAAAAAGAAAATAGTTCTCATGCTTTGGTTCAGGAAGATGATATACAAATCAGTGATTCAGCAAGAAAGTTAGTTGAGACTGCTCGTAATAAGGTATCGGATTTTCATACAATGCATTTTTCATCTATTAATGGAGAAATAAGAGAGATACCAGCAGAATATAAATGTGAAAATTTATTCAAATTAGATTTGAAAGCAACTTCCATTTCTGGAGAACAAAGTGCGTTTGAAGGCTGTTCGGAAAATCAGTCAGAGGTTTTTGGAAAATGGCTGGACGAAAATGCTTCTGAATATTTGACAGAAGATGAAATGAAAGATTTAAAAGAGAAAATTAATACAATGACAGCAGATATGGACTCTTTAAATGCTCAAGAGGGATATAGAGGAACTTCCTATGAATCTGTATTTTTGTTAAGTGCAAGTGAAGCTGGGCTAAGGAAAGTAAATGAAATGTATGTTCCAGAGCAATTACAAGCTGGTTTTTCAGACATGATTGACGAATATGTTCATTTTAATGATTCGGCACGTAATTCTATCATGGAGAAAATGACACCAGATTACATGGTTGTTGGAATTGGAAGCAAAACAGAATCTTATAAGTACAAGTCAGAAATAATCTCAGATGAGACAGCTTTTTATGCAAATGAGAAGAATGAGATAAGTGGTATCTGCAATCAGTTTTTAAATGGTAAAACAGATCAAAAATTATTTTGTAATGAAATGAAAGACCGTTTAAATGATTACTATGGAAGCAGGTATGAATTAAGAAATCAGTCAGAAGCTGTTGAAGGCAGAGTAAGTAATATGTTGAGTAAATTACAACATATGTATGCACTTTAGGATTATGATGGAAATATGCAATGGTTATTGCTGAGTGTCAAAATTCAAAAGATGATATCAGTATGGTGGTTTGCAAATAAAGTTACATATCATATTGATGCTGGGAGAAATCCAACAGGTAGCATAGTTGGAAGAACTCCGAATAATGAAGAAAAAATGTGTAAAATAAAATGAAAAAAGTTTATCGATAGGGTTCCAGTATGATTTACATGATACAGATTATAAGACTTATATAAGGCAGGGGGATAATATGGTTACTGTAAATAATTCTGACTATTATAACAACATTCCAGCTGGCAGGGATTTAAACAAGCTGCCCAATAATTCCAGCGCCGGTACAACTGTAGGATATCAGTATGATGGACTTACAGAGGAAGATCGTTTCGTACAAAAAGTTTTGCAGGAGCATTATGATAAAGTGTACAAAGAAAATTTGTCTCATTCTGATCCAATGGCATATATCGAATCAAAATATTGTGATGTGACCTCACCTAATTTTTGCTCATATATGACAGAAGATCAGCGTTCCATAGCTTACCGCAATGAGAAAAGAATGTTACAAACAGGAGGAAAATATTCGGCTGGATTTGCCCGGTATGATTATGCATTAAGAAATTACAAGGATGTATATACAGGTGGTTCAAGAAGTGTTGGTTATGTACGCAATACTGACAGGGAAAAACAGCATGCCAGAAGTGTTGTAAATCAGCAAATTTCAAATCTACTTTCAAAGAATGGGATATCAATATCAAAACAGGCAGATTTGGTATTTTCTATTGATCCATATACATATCAATTAACAGTGTCGGGAAATGCAGATAGAGATACATTATCGCAGATAGAAAAATTACTGAATGAAGGGGATAATGCGAAAAATATATGGACACATGCGTGGATTTGTATGCATGATGCAGATAATGAAATTGTTAATTCGCAGGCAAATATGACAAAGGCAAACCAATATTCTTTATGGCATGAAGTGTATGAGACAACTGGATATGATGCACGCAATGCGACATATAAAAATGGTACTTTTATTGCAGAGGATGGTACAGATTTACTGGCATTGTTTAAGGAAAAATCTAAAAGTGGCGCAGGGTATGAACTTTATTCTAAGAGATGGCTGCAATATGCTAAGAATGGTTGGAAAAAAGAAAATGATTTGGTATTGAAAATAGGATTTGACAGCAGTGGATTGTATGATATAGGGCAGGAAAAAGGATATGGAGCAACACAGAATATGTGGATGAAAGGTGTTAGCCAAAGTATGTTTGAAGCCAGAGTGTGACCAATGGATGACAGAAAGTATGAACCGCTTTAAGAAGTGGTTGAATAAAATTTTTATTGAAACTTCAAGCTGTTGGAGGTGGATTTATGGGAATCTCTTTTTCAAATATAGGAACAGTTGGAAGGGAACAGTTAATTACTTCTGGTAGTAATGGAGAACCAAACTGGTCTTATATTCCATCGAAAGGAAAAAGTACAAGAACGCAGACTGAATTTGTGAGTGAGATTAAGAAACTGGCACAAAAGGCTGCCAATGCTACTGATAAAACAGAACAAGACTCTATTTCAAGGCAGGTATTGCAGTTAAGGGCAGAATATTTGTCAGAGGTTGCACCGGATAGAAAGCAGTTGTACCAACAGGCAAAAAGTGCAATGAAAAATCAAAATACCAATCCAAAATGTAAAGGAATCGGAGAATTAACCTTACTGGATTTTTTGGAACAGGCAGAGGGAAAAAATCAGAATCTTGCAGACAAGCAGATTGCACTGGCAGGAGGCGGAACATTAAAATTCACTATTTTAACATCAGGTGGTTATGGTGTTCAAATTCAGAGTCAGGGCGTGAATGTATTGTTAAATACCGGTGCCGGCTGGGGGTATGAAATGACTCCGGCAGAACTTACAAAAAAAGATGAATTCTATTCCATTTACTGGAAGGAATATAATGCCGTAAAGAATGGTATGAATTCTGAATTAAAAGAACTACCGGATTATCTGGAGAAAAGACCAGTTTTTGAAGCGAAAGCCTAATGATAATAATGCAATTCAAATAAAAAGGAGTATTGATATATGCAGATTAGTTCCAACTATTCTATGAATGGTGTGCCATATGAAAACAGACGCAGACAGAATGATATTCCTCAATTTAGTACAGAACGTGCTGAACAGGAAAATGAGAGTATAAATCCATATATGGAAGATACGGATTTTAACGAAAAAGCATTTGATATGATTGGTCCGAATGCTCCGCAGGATGTAAAAGATGCATGGATGGAAGCAGCGAAGGAAGTAAATGCGAATGGTATGGGAATAAAGAAAAATGGAATGTTGAGCCATATATCGCAGATGATGGTACAAAGGCTTAATAAACAGCTTAAAGGAGATGGAGATGTGGATAACATCGATATTTTGGGCAATACAATAGAGTCTGCAAGTCAGGCAACGAGTCAGGCTCTTTACGATTTAGATCATCCACGAGAATATGTTCCGAAAAGTATCGAAGTTCAGCAAGCTTGTATGAAAGAAAGAGAGTTTTATGTTGCTTTTCTGGAAAAATTAGAAAAACTAAAAGTAAAAATATAAGTATAGGTTTATTAACTGGAAACTCTTACATACACACTTGACAATATTCCTTTGAGGCGAACAATGATCCGAATGTTGTTGCAAATGGAAGATAAAATAGCAGAAACAGCATAAATGAAAAGAAAGACTATATGAGCATGATTAAAGAATTTATGCAGTTACAATATGATTCGAACAACTTATCAGGTTATCTGTCATATAAGGAATTGTATGATTACATAAATGACAGAACAGAGAGGTGATTCAATTAAATGGAAATATCAAATAATTATAGCACAGCAAAAGTGTGGAACACATCGAATAAAAATGTTTCTAAATCTTCTAAAAAACAAATGGAAATTAACGGATTCTTTAAAAGAGAAGATTGTTGATCTGGCAAAAAAAGATGCACAGGACAGTGTATATATGGGAAATGCATTTATGAATTTGAGAAAGACGGAAGTAAGCAAAGTAGCCCCGAATAGAGCTGCTTTAATTGGAAAGTTTAGTCAATCAATGAATTCAGGTAATATGTCAGCAATGAAAGAAGTTGAGGAAGCAGACAAAAAATGGCTCTGTATGCTGTTTGGAATACCTTATGAGGCAAAATATCAGGAAACAGGGACAGGCTCGGCAATTCATGTATACAATGAAGAGGGCGAAGAAGTTTTGACCTATACAGGGGGAGTAGGCTGGCAGGAAAAAGAAACAAAAGCAGAGTCACAGGTTCATTCAGCATTAAAAATGACATATTATGAGGCATTTAGTGAGGCGAGAAAAGCATTAAATAGTGAAGAAAAGACTGGTAGTGTAGGTGAAAACATAATATTGCAAGATAATTTTGATATGAAGGCATGAAGTATGCAATTAAAATAACAGTAACTTCTACAGTGTTCATTGCAGATGCACAGGGGCATATAAAGAGAATAATTTGTGGCAGGACTTTAAAGCCGTGACAGTTATTATTGATCCGTCAACAGGTAAGTTAATAGATATAGAAAATTTTAATTATTATTATGATTATGCAGTAGGATCAAATTCTTTGACATTCACCAGACGTTATCCGTCAATGACATTGTATAAATATGGAAATTGAGGTGACAATATGAAAATATCTAATTACATGAATAATACGAATTCAATAATGGAAAAAAATACTGATAAAGTACAGAAAGGAAATAGTCAGACAAACGAAAAACATACAGTGGGGCAATCAGTGAAGCTTTCGATTTCTAATGAGGGATTGGAGTATTATCGTAATCGTATACAGCAGAGTGGACAGGAAAAATATGATGATGTGGTTCAAAGAAAGGAACTGTTAGCGAGTAAAAAAATCAGTGATATTGATTATAGTTATGAAATTCAAAAGAAGGCAGCACAGCAGAATCAAAATGTTGATACAGGAAAAAGTGCCTTAAATATTACTGACAAGGCAAATAATTATGTTAAAGCATACGCAGAATTATATGATGAAATTGTGAAGGGCTATGAAAATGGAACCAGAGAAATATATGTAGCTGATGAAAATGGACCTCGTAAGCTTACAAAGGATGAAGAGTTAAGCAATTTAGATGCTGCATATAAAAAAACAGTGGATGACTTTGTGACAATGGAGACAACCAATCAGCATGCCCGTGGAATTATTGGTGAAGAAATGAATAAAATTTCAAAAATTACATCAAGGTCTGCATTAGCGTCAGATTACATTGGGGAACAGAAAACAAAGGGAAAGGACGAAATCCCAGAAAATTTAACTGAGAAAATGTATGGTGCAATCACATCATTTAAGGAAAAATATACAATGATTCATCATAATCAAAATCAGTTATCGCAGTTATTGATGAGTGTTAAAATTTAAAGGCTAAAGATTAATGCTTTGGAAGAAGATAAGTTTACATTGATGGAAATTAAATACTCAAGCCATTCGATATGATTATGACAAACACAAATGTTAATAATGCCTGATTGTAATTTATTGACGATTAATATTTGAGAAAACGTTTCAAAACTGTTTGACCATGCTGCACAAAACAGTTATAACTATCTGAATGGACACTGTTTTGTAAGTATCATGCTTTGCGTACCTGTGTGGAATCAGGATAAGATCTCTTATCTTTCCGTTCCGTTTGGATACCGTATGTGGAAGAAAAAAGAATCCAAACTGGAACTTGCTGCCACCATGATCCGTAAAGTCATGCCTGAATTTCAAAGCAGGGAACATGTCATTATTCTCTGTGACAGCTGGTATACGAAACAAAATCTGGTCTGTATTGTCAATGAATATCCGAACCTGGATCTTATTGGTAATGCAAGGATTGATTCTGTTATGTATGACCTTGCTCCTGCACATACCGGCCGCAGGGGGCGTCCGGCTAAACATGGAAAACAGCTTTCTGTTGAGACTGACTTTACCTTTTCCGGTGAAAAAATCGGTGATTACTATACCGGTGTCCGCCGTGTCTTTACCAGGATCTTTGGCAATCAGGAAGTTCTGGCTTATGTCACAGCCACAGAAAAAGAGCATGGTAAAAAACGCCTGTTTTCAGTACGATTTTTCCAGAAGAACTGCAGATTTTCTGTGCATGGCAGGAAAAAGCACCATTGAATCAGACCGGCAGTGACTGGATGAAATATATCCCACTGTTTCTGTACTCATTTCGCTGGAATATTGAGACAAGCTACTATGAGCAGAAAACATTCTGGTCTTTTTGCAGCTATATGGTGCGGAGCTGCAAAGGGATTGAAATGCTGATCAATCTGATCAATATCAGCTATTGTGCCATGAAACTTTTGCCGTATCAGGATAAAACTTTTTCTGAATATCGCACAAAGAGTGTACAGGAATTTCGTTTTGAATTAAGCCAGGGTATTCGCAGACAGATATTTTTTGCCACTTTCGTCAAAAATGTCGAAACAAACATAAAAACAAATGCTGTGAAAAAGGCTTTAAATCGGTTGATTCATCAACAAGTCTACCATTTATAAAGTTGTAAACTGGTGATTAAAAATTGATGAAAGAAATTGTAGCCATATTATTTTGAAATATTATTATGGAGGTATTTACGATGAAGAAAATTATATCTTATTTTTTGAGTGGAATCGTATTATGCACAGCTCTTCTTGTAACTCCTGTATCGGCAGCAGAAACAATAACTATAAATTCTACTGTATCAGTGAGGGCTACAAATTATTGGACTAAGACAACAACAAAATTAAATTCTGTATATGGGACAGCATCAAATATTTCAACTGTTTCATCAGGGACTGTAAGTGGATCAAATCCTCAGATTTTAAAAATAGAGGTGTATAGTAGGGTTAGTTCAGGAAGTGATTCGTTTTATTTATATGTAGAAGATGGCAATGGAAATGTTAATTATACAACAGTAAGTAAGAGTGGAACAATAACAATTAATGATTTTAATGGTTTTGATCCGTCTGGCAAGTGGAAAATATGGATTGTTACAAAAGGAACAGTTTCAACATCCACTGAAACAATAAAAGTATATTATACATATTAAAAATGTAATGTGGCTACAATTTTGTATTATAGGAGAGAGTGAAATATGAATGTAAATATTAACAATAAAAATTTATTTTCGCAAAGTTTGCTAATAAACAAATTCTTCTTTCAGAAAAATTCTTCACACAAGCAGACTGGGATTTCGACCGTAGATTCTGGGTGTCAATATAGAAATAACAATTATTACTATAATAAAGATGGTGTACCTTTTTTATCAAAGGAACAGGCAGACCGTTGTATCAATGGTAAAGATTGGAAAAAGATAGTGTCTGTATCGGATAAGGTGAAGTCGGATTTAGAAAAGGTTGTAAAGCAGGATTTTATCAGTAGCAATGGTGCATATATACCAGAAGAAAGCAAGAGACATGATGTAATCAAACAGTATTTGAATACGATTCCTTCTGAACAGCGAAATTCCGCTTCGTGGACATTGAGCAGAATGGCTGGAGATTATGCTTCAAGAATGGAGACACTGGTAAAGAAAAATAATCCTGGATGGAAGCCGGGAGATGCATTTGATACAAGTATTTTAGATCAGATGGATGATACTCTTGGTGGATTAGATTTTAAAGTATAGATGTAGGTGAGAGAAATCCAACAGGTGGCATAGTTGGAAGGACTCCGAATAATGAAAGGAGATATGTTAATATGGCAGTTACAGGAATAGGAACTTATGCGTCATATACGAATAGTTATGGCAATACACAAAATGCTGGAAACAAAACGGGCAGGACATATAAGAATGCCCATGAATATAAGAACTATTTAACACAAAAATACGATTGTTTACGAAGCAGGGATTATTCCGTAAATATAAACAGTTCTCTTTTGTCAAAGGCTATGGGAGATGAAAAGACAAAACAATGGTTGGAGTATAATCTGTCTTTAATACCGGAAAGTATCGAAAAATTGAAAGCTGCTCAAAGTGCTCGTGGCTGTAAGGTACTGAGTGTAACGGATACAATAAATGGATATGATAGCATAACAGAAGAAGTACTGGTAACAGATGAGGTTGATCCGGGAACAGAAAAAGCAAGGAAAGAACTTGAAGAAAGACTCGAGAAAAGGAAAGAGGAAAAGAGAGCAGAGGAAAAGAAAAGAAGTTCAAAAGATTTAGTGTCCGATTCAGATAATGAACTAAGAATATATAGTTTTGATCAAAAGATATAGTGATGCAATTAGCATTTCTATATAAAAAAGCAAGGAAGGAGGGAAACATAATGAAGCTTGGAAAGAAGAATGCAATGGAAACGGGTACATTTATGGCATATGCTTGTTCATGCAATTGCTGGTGTGCTTGTACTTGTAACAACTGCCAGAGTATTGGAAGTGCAAATGGAAAACAGGTAGCATCTAATACTCAGACTTCAACTACGCAAGTTAAAAGCAAAGGTTCTTTATTGTTACTTGCTTAGAACATGAATTATTTCAACAAGGTAGGGCTTTACTGTGTTCAGTAAAGCCCTGTTGCACTATTTACGCAAGGAGAAGTATATATGACTAAATCAAAACCTAATATACATATTTTAGAACTATACAACAGGTATTATATGTATGATGCTGGAACAAACGCTATATTTTCTATTACAAAAGAAATGTGTAGGTTTCTTATGGCTATTTTGAATAGTAATGGAGAAATCGAAGTTGGTGATGAATTAAAAGAAGAAATTGAATATTTAAAAGAATCAGGCTGCCTGAAACCGGTTGATGAAAAAATAGTCGTTGAACATGGGGAAATATCTTTATTGGAAAGTTTATATGAAAATAATTTAAATACCATTATTTTGCAGGTTACACAAAACTGCAACTTGAGATGTCAATATTGTGTTTATTCAGGAAGTTATATAAACAGGGTACATAACAATAAGAGAATGTCAGTCGAAGTTGCTAAGCAGGCTATTGATTTTTTGGTAAAACATTCAGAAAATAGCAAAGAAATATCCATTGGATTTTATGGTGGAGAGCCGTTGCTGGAAGTTCCACTGATAAGAGAAGTGGTAGATTATGCAGAGGGGGTGTTTAGTGGGAAAAAACTTCTCTTTAATATGACGACAAATGCCACTTTATTAAATATCGAAACGGCAAAGTATCTTTATGAGAAAAAATTTAATGTTACAATAAGTTTAGACGGACCAAAAGCAACACATGACAGTAATCGTATATTCGCTAACAGCAATAAAGGGACATTTGATGCGGTAATGCAGAATTTGGAATTGATAAGGAAAGAATTACCGGGATTTATAAAAAATATAGGATTTAATGCTGTGATAGATTTAAAGCAAAATGTGGCTTGCTCAAGTGAATTTTTTTTGAATTATGAAACTGTTAAGGGAATAAATGTGGCTTCAAATTATATAAATCCGATTAGCAAGAAGGATGAAGAGCCGATTAATCCTGAACTAATAGCCATATCATATTATGAAATATTTAAAACATATTTATATGCTTGCAATAAGGAAATTTTTTCGAATTATAAGCCGACTTTATATAGTAGCGAAGTAGCATCGTTGAAGCAAATTGTTAAAGATAGATTTGTCGGATTGCAAACATATCAGGGGAAAATCAGTCCGGGAGGACAATGTCTGCCAGGTATACAGCGTTTCTTTGTTACAGTGGATGGAAAATTTTTCCCATGTGAAAGAGTAGATGAGGAATCAAGTGAATTATGTATAGGTGATCTAAAAAATGGATTTGATTTAGAAAATGCGAAAAAAATTTTGAATGTGGCGAAGATAACGGAAAAAGAATGCAGGGAATGTTGGTGCTACAAAATGTGTTCTCAATGTGTGGCAAAAGCTGGCGAGAATGGAAAGATAGAAGCAGCCAATCGTTTGAAATGGTGCAAACAATCGAGGGAAAATGCAGAAGAATACATAAAAAATTATATTGTCCTAAAAAATTTTGGCTGTAAATTTGAGGAAGGAGAAGCATAAGAAATGAATGTTGTTATTTATCCATATTCGATTGAACATAGCTATATTAAAAAGTATAAAAAATTATTTAGATACAATATTATCTATTTTATGTGTTATGGTAATATTTTACCGATAAGTCATCAAAATGATAATGATGATTACTGTACTTTTACTGATTTGGTGGACGGAAAAATTAGTTTTGATGATTTTGACACTTTTTGCATTATTGACAAAGTTCCAGATGAAAATGAGTTATATAAAATAGTGGAATTTGTATGTTCTAATGGAAAAAATATCATATGCGTAGAAGAAGAATATCTTGATCAGATTGAAAAAATTTGCAAGAGGTACAATGTGAAATTGTTGCAATGCAATTATGAAACAATAGAAATACCTGAAAAAAAATGGAACTATGATTCAGAGATAATAGGGATTGATATACCGGTTGTTGCAGTAATGGGAATTGGTCAGAATGTGCAAAAATTTGATTTACAACTGTATCTTAGAAGTAGATTTATTGACAAGGGCTATAAAGTAAGTCAGATAGGGACGAAAAAAATAAGTGGACTGTTTGGTTTACATCCATTGCCAGACTTTTTATTTAATACACAATATTCAGATGTTGATAAAGTGTATGCGTTTAACAGAGTTATGAAGGATGTTTCTATGCAGGAAAAGCCAGATGTTATTCTGTTAGGAATTCCAGACTCATTACTTCCATTAAATAATAAGCATCGTTTTAGCTTTGGATTGTATGCGTATGAAATATTTAATGCGGTTCAACCAGATTTTGTCATAACATCGCTGATGGCTAATGATGGATATAATGATGAATTTTATTCTGAAATTTCAAAAATGGCAAAGTATAAATATAATGTGAATATAGATGCTTATTTTGTTTCACAATTTTGTCCGTTGTCTAATTCAATCTGGTCAGAAAAATTGAGTTATGTATATTTGCCGCGGATGGAACTTCCTAAAACAGAGTATAAGGTTTATACAACCAGCGACTTAAATAATGATATTTTATTCAAACAGGCAGAAAAAAAGTTATTATTATATGGAAAATATGAACAGTATTAAAGGAGAAAGTGATGGAAAAGGAAGCAATAGAAAAATGGATTGAAGAATATGTTGAAAATACAATCCATATCACAGTGGATAAAAAAATCAGTTTGCTTGATCCGAGAAATGGAATGTTACCAAGAGATTTATTACAGCTTTATTTTGCTGTTGAGAGTTATTTTGGAATAAAATTTGAAGAACGAAATGTCATAGATGAAAGATTTGATTATTTATGCAATATGGTTGATGCAATACAGGAAAAATTAAAAAAGATTAGAACTGAGATAAATACCTATGAATAAATTAAAGATTGCAGTATTGGATAATGGTGCAGATGAAAAAATACTTGCATTATGTGGGCTGCCCGATATAATTCAGCAGAACAAAGGAAATATCGGTGATGAGGAGGATTTGTTTCTGCATGGGACAAATTGTGCCATGATCATAGGGCTTAATTGTGCCGACGCAGAATTATACAGTTATAAACTGCTTGATAATACAGGAAAAGGAAATGTGGATGATCTGAAATCAGCGTTTGACTGGTGTCTGATGAACAATATAAGACTTGTCAATCTGAGTTTTGGAACTACACATTTTAAGGACAAAGGAATAATTCGGCAGTTGGTAAATCAATATGCCAATAAGGGACTTATCATAATTGCGGCAACTGCTAACAGTGGGTATACGGCTTTCCCGGCATCCTTTTCAAATGTTATCGGAGTAAAAGCAAAAGATACATTTAACATTGATGCGGAAGGTTTGCGGGATAAAGGTGTGGATTTTGCAGCTCCATCGGAACACAAAATCTGGTTTGGAGGAAACGATATAACGCTTCAGAAAAGTAACAGCTATGCGGCACCTTATGTAACAGCAATGGCTGGAAGGTTAATGATGGAACAGTCATGGATCAATAATGTATGGCAGATTAAGAAGCATTTATACCAGAAATTCAGGGGAAAATGTGTACAATATATTCCGGATTGGATAGAAAAAGGATGGATTGCCGGAAAGGTATTAAAGAGTAAGGCAGAGGTTTATTTTGAGGTAGCTGCAAAGGAAGAAGCAGACACTGTAATTTTGTATGATAAAAATGAGTTTAATGAATACAGGGAGAAGCACATTGTGTATCTTGGCAATGAAATAGCAGAGCAGCCGGATACACAGTGCTTTTTCTGGAGCAGAAGAAACAGAAAAGAACAGATCTTATGTTCAAGGATAAAGAAGGAGAGCATCAATATACCTGTCATACTTATAAAAAGTGATAAAGAGCAGGATCAGATATGGTGGCTTACGGAATTAAGAAAGTGTTTTGAAGCAGAGGGCTATAATGCGTATGCTATTTCCACTGAACAGGAGAGCGTATTGTATGATTTAGAATATATCCCTTTTGCTGTTGATGAAGATATAAGTAATAAGATTGGTGATTTCCTGTATTGGCAGACTTATTACAACCAGTCTGATTTGATTATTTGTGGAATACAGGAAAAAGAAAGCATCGGTGTGGAAGCCGATATATTTGTAAGAATAGAAAATGGGAAGAAGCAGACAGGAATACAAATTTATTGCGACAAAATAAAAAAGACACAGATGTGTTTTGGAACCCTCGGAGAGCAGCAGATAAAGAAAGTATATGATTGTTTGCTTACAATCCTGACGGAGGATGAAGATGAGGAATAAAGAAGCAGTAAAGAAACTGCTGGGGCTGCTAAAGGATTATAGAAAAATAATTGCACTGATTATTGCATGTCTGCTCATTTCAACGGGATTGAATATGTGTATTCCGTTATTAAACCGAGGGATTATGGACTATGGTTTCATAGGCGGAGACAAAGAACTGCTTATAAAACAGGTAATATGCTCATTGCTTATTTATATGATTATAGCAGTTATAGATATTATAAAAGAAAAGAAACGGGTAGATATATCTGCGAATATACAATATTCTTTATCGGAACAGTCGTTTAAGCATCTGATGAAAATAAAAGCGGATTATTTCACCAATAGAAATTATGCGGAAATCCTAAATAACATAAATGTGGATATAGGCAACATGACTTCTATTGCAGATGAGGGTGTGTTTTTTGTCGTCACCCAGGCATTCAGCATGGTAGGTGGAATCATCGGGCTTTTTATCCTGGATTACAGAATGACACTCATGGTACTTCTTTTTGTTCCGGTAAAAGCGGTTATTATGAAGCATTTTGCAAAGAAGCGAAAAAGAATCATGGACGAGTTTATTACAGAAAGCGAGAAATATGCCGGATGGTTTGGAGACACTGTTGGCGGTGTAAGGGAAGTAAAGCTTTTTGGAATACTGGAAAATAAGAGAGCCGAATTTGCTGACAGACAGCTTTCTGTAATCAATAAACAGAAAAAGATGAATATGCTTGCCCAGTGGAACGGCATAACGGATAACATTATCGTACATCTGCTGACCAGCCTGATATATATTATTGGTGCAAATCTTGTTTTTGATATGCAGCTTTCAGTAGGAAGTGTGTTTGCGTTTATTACATATAGTGCGTATGTGACAGGACCTATTTCAGCAATACTCAATATCGGGTATCTTTTGTCAGGAATTATTCCTTCAACAAAGCGGTATTATGAGTTTATGGCACTTGAAGAAGAAAAGGGAAATGAGGAGAGTATGACAGAGCCTTGCTTCGGTGGTCTGGAATTACAGAATCTTTCTTTTTCATATGAAAAGGACAAAGCGGTATTGTCTGATGTTAATATATCTTTTCCTAAGGGAAGTAAAACGGTGCTGATTGGTCGGAATGGTTCGGGAAAAAGCACACTGATAAGTCTGTTGCTGCAATTATACCAACCTACAAGTGGTAAAATAACATTATGCGGTACGGATATTTCGGAACTTGTATTGAAGGATTATAGAAACATGGTTTCGGTGGTAAGTCAGGATATCTATCTGTTCAATTCATCGATCAGGGATAATATCTGTATGTATAAAGATATAGATGATAAGTTCATTATGGAAGCCTGTAAAGATAGTGGACTTGCTGATTTTATTTCTGGGGTGTCATTGGATTATGTGGTAGGACAGAATGGGGCAATGCTTTCCGGAGGACAGAAACAGAAAATTGCACTGGCAAGGGCGTTGGTGCATAACAGTCCGGTTATTATATTTGATGAAGCCACATCTAATACGGATGCGTATTCCGAACATCAGATTAACGGACTGCTCCATACGAAACTGAAAGAAAAGACGGTCATAATCATTACCCACAAACAGGAGATATTAAAAGAAGCAGATCAGATTATTATGCTGAAAGATGGTGCTGTTGTTGGAAGTGGAGTCTATGATGATTTGTCAAAAGATAATCTGGAATTTAAAAATATGCTGAATATGGGAGAAAAATATTGAATAATATATTGCCATGAATTGACAGGAGATAGTAAAATCTGCAAAGTATTACACGAAAATGTCAAAGGATTACAGTTTACCAAAACCCATAATAATTTCTGATATAATGCGATAAGTCAGAAAGGATGATGGGGCTATGGGGAAAAGAGCGCACATATACAAAATTATTGCAGAGAATATCAGAAAAGAACGAAGAAGGCTTGGAATTACGCAGGCAGAGCTTGCAGAACGGGCGGATGTATCATTGGATACTATCAAAAGTGTTGAAAATGGCAGAAGGGCAATGAGTCTTGATACATATTTGAATATTGTTCATGCATTGGAGTCATCGCCTATGGTTCTGATGAGCCAGAAGCACCCTAAGAAGCACATTGAGCGTTTTGCATTTATGATGAATCGGTGTGACGAAAGAGAAATAGAATTTGCATTACATATGATTGAACAAATATTAAGAGGACAGGAAGATTATCTGAGTGAATAGACGGGTAGTTATCCTGTCCTTTGTCTATGACTCTTTTGCAAATTTTTCAGCGAGATGGTATATGATTTCTTCAATGGTGGGAGTATTATTTTCACATGGAAAGTCTGTCCAGAAGCGTTGCATTTGTGGATCAGGGCTTTTTAAAGCAATGGAAACTGCCCGCCCAATTTCCTGTTGGACTTCTTCTTTTGTGATTCCTTCTTTTTCGGCAATGATTTTCAAATATTTATCAACAGAGTATGTGCTTTTTATCATTCATAGTGTTGTTGTGAATCCTTTCTGAGAAGGGTATCTACGGGCAAATTGTCAGGTGATTGAATTGTCCCGGTTGAATACCATAAAAGTAAAACAGATAATCCGTTCTATATTAGCCAGTATGCACTAATTAAAGATTATGGAATAGATAAAGCACAGTTACAGCGATTGCGAAAGAATATGGTCGTAAAAACGGTAATCCTTAACAGATTATGTTCCATACTTGATTGTAAGATAGAGGACATCATGGAGTTTGTGCCGGATGAGGATATTAAGTAAAGAGATATTTCCAAAATGTAATGAGAGTTTGGAAATATCTCTTTTTTTAATCCTCGAATATTTATATTCTTGGTATTAAGGTGTACAATATTCCACCTGAAATAGCTGGTTTAGTCACTCTTACAAATGATTCACTTACAGTACAATGAATACAGCTTAAGCAAATATATAAGGTGCCGGAAAAGAGTGGGAGGTGTACTACGATATTGTTAATAGTGGAGAAAGAATAAAAGAGTTGCGTGCGGCAAGAAGAATGACAAGACAGCAGCTTGCCGAGCAGATTGGATTGTCAGTGGATGCTCTGCGGAAAATTGAAGCTGGTGTAAATGGAGCAAAAATAGATACTTTGATTAGTATTGCTGAATTGTTTCATATATCGTTGAGGGTGTACTTGCACCTATGCAAAAACAGGAAGAATTAACTGTATTATAGTTAAGGATTTATCGAGACTTGGCAGAAATTATGTTGAGATGGGGAACTACATTGAAAGAGTGTTTCCTTTTCTCAATGTAAGATTCATTGCTGTTACGGATGATTTTGACTCGTTCAGACCGGGCACAGACCTTATGATGCCTTTGAAAAATATCGTAAATGAGTTTTATGCAAAGGATATACATCAATTGCCAAGCTCAACTCCTTTATCTGATACATTCAAGCAATCTCCGTATTTCTTAACCTTATTCATAACATCAGCACTTTTAAAATTTCCTATTTTTCCATTATGAGTAAATTTTACAATACCATCTGGAGAGACTTGAGCATATTTATCTACATTGTACTGCAATGAATTGTAATAGCCTCGTGGTCAAACTCATTCTACATCAGAAAGCCCTGTACTATTTCTTTTTTATGAAAAAAGTTGCAAAGTGCTTGTAGAAAGATAAAAGGTATGATTACTTTGCTTTGCTGCAGAGTAAGAGCGTACACAAATGAACATCCAGTCACAGCGTAAGAAAACCGGGAGACCGTGAATGTGCCATCCCCCGGCTGCGTTCACGGTCTCCCGGTTTTCGTAGTTAGTCAAGTGAATTAAGCAGTCTTTCCTGTATAAAGCTGATAATACTTTCCCTTCTTTGAAATCAGCTCATCATGACTTCCCCTTTCAATAATGCGTCCCTGCTCCAAAACCATAATGCAGTCGCTGTTTCTGACAGTAGAAAGCCTGTGTGCGATAACAAATGTAGTACGGCCATGCATGAGCTTATCCATGCCGTCCTGAACAATACGCTCGGTACGTGTATCAATTGAGCTTGTAGCCTCATCAAGGATGAGCACAGGCGGATCGGCGATAGCGGCACGCGCAATGGCTAGAAGCTGGCGCTGGCCCTGGCTTAGGTTTGCACCGTCACCTGTCAGTACAGTATTGTAGCCGTCAGGAAGCTGGCGGATAAACGTATCGGCGTTTGCCAGGCGGGCTGCAGCGTATACTTCATCATCTGTGGCATCGAGCTTGCCGTAGCGGATGTTTTCCATGACAGTAGCTGTGAAAAGGTGGGTATCCTGCAAAACAATGCCAAGAGAGTGGCGCAGATCAGCCTTTTTAATCTTGTTTATATTGATGCCGTCATATCTTATCTTGCCGTCTGCTATATCGTAGAAGCGGTTGATAAGGTTAGTGATGGTAGTCTTTCCTGCTCCGGTGGTGCCGACAAAGGCAATCTTCTGACCGGGTGTTGCAAAAAGATCAACGTCGTGCAGCACAATTTTCTCAGGCACATATCCGAAATCCACATCGTCAAATACCACATCGCCCTCGAGCTTTTTGTAATCCACAGAGCCGTCAGCCTGATGAGTATGCTTCCATGCCCATAAGCCGGTGCGCTCAGGTGTTTCAGTGAGCTTTCCGTTTTCTTCTTTAGCATTTACAAGTGTGACATAGCCCTCGTCAGTCTCAGGCGCTTCGTCGAGCAGTGAAGTGCCATGATGATACTGTTGAACTGCTGGCTGACCTGCGAGATAGGCATGTTAAAGCTCTTGTTAAAGGTCAGAAAGCTCGCAAGCTTACCAAGGGTCAGACCGCCAAAGCCTGAAAGAGCCATAACACCGCCGGCAAGAGCGCAGAGCACGTAGCTTAGATTTCCAATCTGTGCGTTTACAGGACCGAGCATGTTGGAGTACATGTTGGCATTGTAGGCGCTTTCAAAGAGCTCATCGTTTATCCTGTCGAAGGCTTCGATATTTTCCTGCTCGTGGGTAAATACCTTGACTACCTTCTGACCGTTGAGCATCTCCTCGATGAAGCCGTTAACCTTGCCGAGGTCGCGCTGCTGCGCAAGGAAATAGCGGCTGGAGAAGCCTGCAAATTTCTTTGTCACGACTGTTGTTACGATTACCATCACGATAGTTAGTACGGTGAGAGGAATATTTAATATGACCATTGAAACAAAAACACTCACAACAGTGATTGCACTGTTAAGTATCTGCGGAAGACTCTGGCTGATGAGCTGGCGGAGTGTATCGATATCGTTTGTATAAATCGACATGATATCGCCGTGCGCATGTGAGTCGAAGTACCGGATTGGCAGATCCTGCATATGGGAAAAGAGCTCAACACGCAGGTTCTTGATGGTACCCTGTGATACGTAGATCATTATTTTGCTGTAGGCAAATGTGCTGATGACACCGATGCCGTAGAATATAGCAACCCTTCCCATTGCTGCAAGGAGTGGTCCGTAGTCGGGAGTTCCTGTCTTAAGCAGCGGAACTATATAGTCGTCAATCAGATTTTTGGTAAACATGGTTCCCTGCACATTTGCAAGTACACTGACAAAGATACATATCACAACAATTATGCAGGCAGGTAAATATTTCTTGAAAATAAATCCCATGAGGCGCGCAAAAAGCTTACCGGGATTTTTGATTTTGGGTTTTGGCCCCCGTGGTCCTCTTGGTCCTGGCATCAGGCAGCACCTCCTTCATCAAAGTCTCCTCCGCCGTTTGTCTGGGAATCGTAGACATCGCGGTAGATTTCATTATTTTTCAGCAGATTTTCGTGAGTGTCAAAGCCGTCCACTTTTCCGTCATTCATCACGATGATACGGTCAGCATCCATGACTGATGAGATACGCTGTGCGATGATGAGCTTAGTGGTTCCCGGTATTGTTTTTGCGAGGGCAGCACGGATTTTTGAATCTGTTGCTGTATCCACAGCCGAGGTGCTGTCATCGAGTATGAGTATCCTTGGCTTTTTAAGCAGAGCCCTTGCGATACACAGACGCTGCTTCTGACCACCGGATACGTTGGTTCCGCCCTGCTCTATGTAGGTGTTGTACTTGTCAGGGAAGGACTCGATAAAGTCATCGGCGCATGCCATTTTGCAGGCCTTTATACACTCATCTGTGGTAGCGTTTTTGTCACCCCAGCGCAGATTTTCGAGTATGGTGCCCGAGAAAAGCACGTTTTGCTGGAGCACGACAGCTACCTTGTTTCTGAGAGTGTCCATGTCGTATTCACGCACATCGTGGCCTCCGACGATTACAGAGCCGGTGTCTGTGTCGTAGAGACGGCTTATCAGGTTTACAAAGGAGGATTTCGAGCTTCCGGTTCCTCCTATGATTCCGATGGTCTCACCGGATTTTATGTCTAGATTTATATCTGACAGAACCGGAGTCTCAGCAGTGTCTGAATATCTGAAGGTTACATGCTTAAAGCTAATGCTTCCGTCAGGCACATCGTAGAGAGGCTCCTTTGGATTGTGCAGTGTGCTCTGCTCATTTAATACCTCACTGATTCGTCTTGCGGATGCGAGCGAGAGTGAAATCATTACAAAAACCATCGAGAGCATCATAAGATTCATCAGAATATTCATGCAATAGGTGAGAAGCGCCATCAAATCACCTGTAGTGAGTGTACTGCTTACCACCATATGAGCTCCGAGCCAGCTTATTAACAGGATGCAGGCATACACTGTAAACTGCATGAGCGGAGAGTTGTATACCACAAGGCTTTCAGCCTTTACAAATACATCGTAGATATTCTGTGCTGCCTTTGAAAAGCGCTTTTTCTCATAATCCTCACGGACGTATGCCTTTACAACGCGGATAGCAGATACGTTTTCCTGCACGCTTTCATTCAGGTCATCGTAGCGCTTGAAGGCTCTGTCGAAGTATTTCATGGCTGCCTTACTGATGAAAAGCAGCAAAGCTCCAAGTACGATGACGGCGATTAAGTAAATTGTCGCAAGACGCGGGCTGATGAAAAATGACATAGCCATCGCACATATTATGGATGCAGGAGCTCTCATAGCCATGCGAAGCATCATCATATAAGCATTCTGGATGTTGGTCACATCGGTTGTCATACGTGTGACAAGGCTTGCAGATGAGAATCTGTCGATGTTTGCAAAGGAAAAGGTCTGGATGTTGCGAAACATTGCAGCACGCAGATTCTTTCCAAAGCCCATTGCGGCCTTTGCACCATATTTTGCACCGAGACATCCTGTCAGAAGACCAAACAGTGCTGCGACAATCATCCACACACCCATGATATAGATATGCCTTGTGTCGCCCATATTGACACCGTTGTCGATTATTGATGCCATGAGAAGAGGGATTATGGTATCCACAGCCACCTCAAGCAGCATGAAAACAGGTGTCGCAATCGAAGCCCATTTGTATTCCTTTATTTGGGCACCTAGTGTTTTTAACATATGTTTTGTCCTTTCTTCTTATATTTTATATTTGATTAAAACAAACTTCCCACATTTATGGTAATGTGGTTAACTAAAAAAAATACTTGCATTTAATTAGTTAGTGTGCTAACTATATTATAGATATACTTTTTTTATTGTCAAGAAAAATTTATGAAAGGATTTCAGATATGAAGGAGTTTACACCGGATAAATACTTAGGACACAAGATAAACCGCATCAGCAGGAGCATAGACAGATATTTTGACAGAAAAAGGTGCAGTAAAACAGAATGTATACCGCGAAGCCAGGGTATGATGATTGGATATATAATGGATAATCAGGGCCAAAATATATTTCAAAAGGATATCGAGGCAGAGTTTCACCTGTCGGGAGCTTCCGTGACCAATATGCTTAAAAGTCTTGAGAAAAACGGCTATATTGTGCGCACACCTATGGAAAATGATGCAAGGCTTAAGAGGATTGAGCTGACGCAAAAAGCGCTGGACCACGAAAACCGTGTGAGAGAAAATATAAGGGTAATAGAGGAAGCCATGCACAAAGGCTTTTCTAAGGAAGAATTTGACATGATGCTTGGCTTTTTGGACAGGGTGATTGACAATATGGAAGAGCTCAACATGTAACCGGTGAGTAACTATTTGAAACTACCGGGAACAAAATGACTATAGAGTTGAAAAAGTAGCATAAATATTGTGGCTTTTTTTGTGCAATAAGCCAAAATGCTACAAAATATTGTTGAGCGTATTGACATAGCAACAATATCTTGTATAATTTAGATTGTCATCAAAAGACAGATGCACAGATTTGTATTAAATAATATGGCATTTTATATGTAGCTATATTGTAATTGTTTGGTGAAAAGCCCGCTTTACATTGCAGGGCAGTGACATGAATTAATGATTACATCTCATTTATAGCTGCATATTTTGTGCCATTACACATGATAAAATACATATATATAGTATGTGTATTGAATGACAACACCATATATAGTACACTACATTATATGAAATATAGTATACAGAGAGGAGAAATTTACATGAAAATCATCAAGCGAAGCGGCAGTGAGGACATATTTGATGCAGCCAAAATAGTAGCTGCCATTAGAAAGGCAAACGATTCAGTGCTGGACTATGAGAAGCTTACTGCTGATCAGATTGAGGAAATTGCGAGCAACGTGGAGACTGCATGTGAGAACATGA
>OGHM01000212.1_pt1 | contig 34501 bp, 17 predicted proteins | sample 1571531 | NCBI WGS metagenome assembly OGHM01 (sample SAMEA2582031, study PRJEB24529) | metagenome | biome: Human gut stool | place: China | collected 2011 | reverse complement strand
TTGTGGTGGTTCGAATCCGCCTAGGACAACTTAAACGGAGACTCGAAAGAGCCTCCGTTTTTGTTTTTGCAATCCTAATTTTAGGGGGTGCACTTGTCCCAAGTGCACCAACCAAGCAAAAGGTATACAAAGTATTTAGTAATCCTGATAAAGGAAAAATTGTGGTGGTTCGAATCCGCCTAGGACAACTTAAACGGAGACTCGAAAGAGCCTCCGTTTTTTATTCGTAGCGGAGGTCTCCGGCCTCCGCAGCAATCAATAACACTAATGGAATATTATAACAATATAATGTATTGTTAACATTTACATTTTTTACTCTACAGACTTGGTGCTGCGGAGGCCGGAGACCTCCGCTACGGCAAAACAGTAATCCCACTGTCTGAAGCATGTTGTGAATGTTCTCCCCACGTAATTCACTCAATAGTATTTTAATGCGGCAGAGCTAACCAAACACGCTCTCTAATGACAATAAAAAAGGGAGACCTTCCCAGGCCTCCCTTTCCAATTTGATTTTCTATTAGATTTTACCAAAATGATTTATATGCAATATTATATTAGTATATTGCCTTGTTTAGAAATCGTCATCGTTATATTTATGGTCTTTGTCGTCCTCTTCAACGAAGCCGAAACCATCGTTCTTCGTGTCACCTGAAGGAGTCCAACCCTTGTCGGGACTTGCAGCCAGCATAGATATTGGTTGTATCTCTATGATGTTGATTGCTGGAGCTATATATTTCTTTTTCATAATTTTTTTTACTTGATAACCACTTTCTTGTTGTTAATGATGTAGACACCCTTCGGCAGGTTGTCGGTATTGCTGCTGTTCATGCGCATGCCGTTCACGTTATACACGGCGTTTGCGTTCTGAGGAGCCTCCTCGATAACCTTGATGCCGGTTGTAGAGTTGTCAGAGTCGCTCACTTTGAGTTGCAGTGTCTTTTCAGACGGAGTGGTTTCCTCCAACCAGCTGCGGTAGCTCTTTACGTTGTGTACCTTTGATGTGTGTACCATTTTGCCTTTGCTCAGCATGTACGACTTGGCAGGAACCTCCTGTCTGTACTCGTACGATCCGTAGTGAGTCATTCCGGTATTTGCAGACGAGCCCGTGTCCTCACACTTCATTTCTGTAGGCTGTCCTCCATAGATTATGCCAGTTACGGTATATACTGGGCCGTCGATATGCTTCTCCTTATCGCTGCCAACGTTGTAGTTGCGGTTTACATAATCCGGCTGGCTTGTCGGATAGATGATGTACGGAATGTTTGCCTCGAGCATTTTTCCGTTAGCATCAGGTACTACCGGTGAGAAGTATATCCAGTTTTTGTCGTACTTATCGAACTTTGCCAGCTTGGTGCCCTTGCCGAATGCCGCCTTCACCTGGTCTGCAGTCATATCAACCGGCAGGATGAGCGAGTTCCACTTGTCAGTGGTGAATGTGCGGTGGAACACCATTGTTGCTTTGGTGAGAGAGCGGTTGTCGTCGAGTGTTTCGTCCTCATCGAGCACGAGGAACTCCTCTGGGCAGTCGGTTGATGTGCCGTCTTCGTTGATGTTGCTTGTGAGAGCGATGCCGCCAATCTGCAAGGTGTTAGCCACCTTTACCGGATTAACCTGCTCAATCTTCAGCTTATTGAAAGGCTCTTTTGTTACGAGCGAAACGTAGCCCTTGCCTCCAGTTCCGATCACATCAGCGCCGAGCACCTTCCAGTCGGTCAGTTCCTCCTGCTGTTTATCGTCGAGATATGTTGTAACCTTGAGCACCTTTATAAGGTCTACGCCCAATCCGAGTGTGAGCTGGTTGGTTGCCAAGACAATCTTCTGTCCCTGCTTGTTCTGTTCTGCTGCTGCAGCCCTCGTTACATTGTTCTGCTGCTTGTTTACGATCTTGCCGATGTTCACAGTTACGGCAGCATAATTTACATCCGCACCGAGCGGGAACGTCATGTATGTGTTCATGTCCTCGTCGATGAGGTTGCTAATATTGGTCAAGCCGCTGCCTATCGAAACGATATTTACAAAGTTTGTATTTGCGAGGTCGATAGAGGCGTCGGTATTGTCTACAGACACAACCTCTGCGCCGTAGAGAGCGTTGTTTGCAGCGTTCTCCATTGTCTCGTCGCTCACATAAGCATAGTAAACGTTGAGCTTATCGAGGTCTGCGCCGAGCAGTCCGCTACTGTAGAGTACGATTTCGTCGAAGTCGGTGCCAGCCGGCACGTCGATGCTCAGGCGTCCTTTCTCTGTCTTTTCAGAACCGATGAGACCAGCCGAGATACCGTTCCAATGGGTTGTTGCGTCGCCATATACCTTCTTGCCATTCTTCAGGAGCTGTATGTTGTACAGCTTAAGAGCATCTGCAGAGAGTCCGGTTGCTGTAGAAGAAACTACGAAGCCCACCTTCATTGCGTGGTCTGTAGCGACGTTCTTAGCAAGATTAGAGCCGTCTACCGACTTTACGCCGATGATGCCCATATTGGTTGCTATTGCAACGCCAGGCTTGGTTGAGACGAAGTCTGTCAGGTCAGATGTGAGAATTGCGTTAGCATTCTCAGTGCCACCGAATATCTGAATCAGCGAACCGCCCTTCTTGTCGCTCAGAGCGTACTTGTCCGCTTCGTTCTTGTTGTTTACGAGCAGCGTTACGCCGTGTTCGGCAGAGTTATAGTAGGGTGCGTAGTGTATTGTTGTAGTCTCGGTGCAACCGTCTGCTGCTGTAGCCATGAACGTATAGTCGCCCGGAACGTAGATGTTTGTCACCTTGCCGGTCTGCTCGTCGAGCGAGATGTTAGAGTCGGCAGGCTGCGAAACGATGCTCCATGTGATGTTGCTCACCTTATCGCTGTGCAGCAGCTGATACTCGTTCTCGCATCCGCATACGTTGTGGCTTGCTGTAGCCTCGATAGGGCAGTGGTGGGTAGCCAAATCGGGAGCCATGCGCACAAAGGCGTAGTTGACAGAGGTACCACCAACTTCTATTCCTATGCCTTTGAAGAAAATCTTTGCTGCTGAGAAGGCTGCAGGAGCTCTCATAACGACTTCACCGTCCTTGGTATCCTCAATCAGTCCAAGACCCAGAAGTTTATTAGAGATGTCATACTTGCCTATTTCTTTATTCTCTTTGTTGAAAAGTGTGAGTTCAACGCCAGAGCCTACCGAAAGATTGGCGAGATTAAATCCATTGAACTTGAATCCCACTTCTGTTCCCTTAGGGAATGCTTCCTTGCCATCACTCGGTTTGGCAACAACAGTAACAGGAGTTGATACTGGAACTAATGCTCCTACAACAGCAGCATAGCCATTGTTAAGATCCTCATCAATCACATTACCACGTGACACCTCACCTAACGTGTAAGTTGGCTTTTTGCCTTGCGCATCCAGAGTAAACTTCATTCTACCCTGCTCTTCAGCGTATTTAGAAATACCATTCTCCGTATTATTGGTAATAGTATACTCACGAGCCTTGCCTACAAATGCATACTTGATATTAATAGCAGAGAGCACTTTGGCATCAACTCCACACTGAACGAGCTTGATTTCATCGAAATCACCGGGAGCTGTAGCCGTGTACAATTTGTTTACCTGATCTGAACCAGGGAATGTCAGCAGCGACAGTCCAAGACCGGTGACAGACTTACCGGTAGAGATCTTCTGGAGTTCGCCAACCGTTTCTCCGTCCTTAAGAAACTGTATTTTGTAGAACTGTGCTAAATCGAGAGAAAGGATGCTTGCATCTGATTTTGCACAAATAACAAAACCAGCCTCTGTACCACCAGCATAATAATGCAGATTGTCCTTAACGCTGATAATAGGACTTGCTACTACGGTAGCTCCAACAAGCGCCGGAATCGTAGCATAATCATCCAAATCGTCGTTGCACAAGTTCTGAAGATTCTTCAAACCTGAAGCAACCGACACACCGTCGCCGACGCTGTTAACGGTGCAGCCCGGACCTACGAGGGCTCTACGGTTGTTAAAATAATTAGTAGCTGAAGGGTCTGTATCCTGATATACAGTCTTTACTTTAGTACCCCTCCCATTCGAGTTTACAGCCACTGCAGGCGATGCCAACAAGAGGGCAGCTGCAATGACACACATTTTTAATGTCAATGACTTAAGATACTTCATAATTATGTTATAGTTACTAAAAATTGCATTTATTCTGAAAAATCTTTTTACTGAAAATCGTTGTCCTAAAATCTTTTAATCTGGGTAAAATCTTTTTCTGGGTGCAAAATTATCAAGCTTTTCCGAGCAACTGCGCGCTTGGTAGCCGTATGGTAGTCTTTAGGTAGATTTTTATAATGGCAAGAAGCGTATCTGTCGAACAATCAGCTGTTTATGCTGTTCGTAAAAAGACCAATAGTAGACATTAAATACAATAGTACTAAAAATTTTCTCTATATTCTTATTTAAAATAAGAAGAAATTACATAAATTTGTAGCAGTTAATTCCCCAATACTGAAAAAAAAACTATGAAACTATTATTTTTAGTGATAACTTTTTGCGCGCAAGCCTTTGGAGTAGTTAATTTTTCCCCCCCCCATACTAAAACAAACTCTCTGTTTGCACGCCGACAACGATGAGCTGTACGAACGTTTGGATTCTGTAATAGCTCATCGTACGGATTATTATGTCCAGAAGGATAAGAAGATAGAGCAGATAAAACTTGGCTCTGCATACGTAACCGACAAGGAAGCCAAGTTGCAGATATACGAGCGACTGGTGAACGAATACTCTCCGTACATCTACGACTCGGCTATGGTGTACACGCAGAAGGGTATCAACCTGGCAAGGCAGGCCAACGATTCTGATTGTTACAAGAAGTTTCAGATTATAAAGGCGCGTCTGCTCGTCTCACGCAGTTTCTACATAGAGGCGAAGGAGATACTCGACAATATCGAGGTGTCGCCAACCGACCGCCGACTCAACTACCTTTACAACTGTGCACAATGTGCGCTCTACTTCAATCTGAAACTCTCGACCCACGACACCGAGTACGGTCCGCGCTACGACCGGCTCTTCCATAAGTATATGGACAACGCTCTGCTGTATAGTCCGCAGAAAGACGCGCAGTATTACTATATGAAGGGTGTGCAGCTCGCCCATTCCAACGGCGGCGTCAAGGATATAGAAGCGTGTCTGAGCAAAGCCATGTCGCAGTTGAAGCCCGACAGTTGGCTGTACGGCAAGTCGGCATTCATTCTGGCGAAGGTCTACGGTAGACACCATCAGCCGGAGCTGCAGGAGCGCTACCTGCTGCTTGCAGCCATCAGCGACGTGATGTCGGCAACCAAAGAGAACATGGCGTTGCAGGAGGTGGCTCTGAGGCTATACAAGCACGATGTGCGCAAAGCACAACGGTATATCAACGTCTCGCTGAACGACGCTAACGTGTTCAGCAGCCGACTACGAAGCATAGAGCTTTACTCCAACCTGCACACCATACTCTCTGCCTACAACCATGCGCTGGAAAACGCAGGCAAGTGGCACATCGTACTTATGTTATCCATTATAGTGCTGTTGGTGGTGATAGTTGTAGAGACGATGCGCATCAAACGTAAAAACAACTTGATGCAGCAGAACGAGAAAAACCTGACGGCTCAGACCGAACAGCTGAGCGCCATCAACTACAAGCAGAAGGAGGCTAACGAAGAACTTGAGAAATTGAACGACGAGCTTGAGCAGACCAACACCAAGCGCGAGTATATGGCGAAAGCCTACATCAGTTTGTGCTATCTGTATATAGAGAAGCTGGAGAATCAGCGCAAGATGGTGATACGCAAAATAAAAGCCAACCAGCAGAAGGAGTTGCTGAGCATTCTCTCCTCGTCGAAGCGCACCGCCGAGGAGAACCAGACCTTCTTCTCGCAGTTCGACAGCATCTTTCTCTCGCTCTATCCCTCGTTCGTCACGGAGCTGAACACGCTGCTTACGCCCGAGGCGCAGGTAGAGCTGAAGGAGAACAACGAGCTGACACCCAGCCTGCGTGTGGCTGCGCTGATAAGGCTCGGCATCACGGAGAGTTCGATGATAGCTGGCATACTGTCCTACTCGCCGCAGACCATATACAACTATCGTTCGGCGCTGAAGAACGGCGCCATAGACAAGGATAGTTTTGAGGAAAATCTGCAGCGGTTGTGCGCAGTATGTTAGTAGCGGAGGTCTCCGGCCTCCGCAGCAGGCAAAGAACCTCCCACAGAATACGCGGAACCCACAGAAATTAGGGTGCGTAGGAATTAAGCGGATTGAACGGATTCATCTGATTTTAATAGAGTAGCTTAATCTGTTCAATCCGCTTAATCCGTTGTTAAAATATACTCAGCAAGAGGCTTGGTGCTGCGGAGGCAGGATACCTCCGCTACTAAGATCAGCTGCGCCCCGTCACTATCTTCTTTATCTCGAACAGTTTGTTGAGCGCTTCTACCGGCGTGAGGTTGTTGATGTCGAGACCGATAATCTCGTCGCGAATCTGGCAGAGCACGGGGTCGTCGAGCTGGAAGAGCGAGAGCTGCATGCCGTTGCTGTTCTGCTGACCGACAATCTTGTGAGACTCTACGCCCACGCTGGCGTTGTCGGCTTCGAGCTGCTTCAGTATGTGCTCGGCACGCTTCACTACCGAGCGCGGCATACCCGCTATTTCAGCCACATGAATACCGAACGAGTGCTCCGATCCGCCGCGCATCAGCTTGCGCAGGAAGATAACCTTGCCGTCAAGCTCCTTTACCGACACGTTGTAGTTCTTTATGCGCTTGAAGTTCTTCTCCATCTCGTTCAGCTCGTGATAGTGGGTGGCAAAGAGCGTGCGCGCCTGCGCCTTCGGGTTCTGGTGAAGATACTCCACGATAGCCCAGGCGATGGAGATGCCGTCGTAGGTAGACGTGCCGCGGCCCAGCTCGTCGAAGAGCACGAGCGAACGCGGCGTCACGTTGTTCAGGATGTTAGACGCTTCGGTCATCTCGACCATGAAGGTCGACTCGCCGAGCGATATGTTGTCGGACGCTCCGACACGGGTGAATATCTTGTCGACGACACCCACATGAGCCGAGTCGGCAGGCACGAAGCAGCCCATCTGCGCCATGAGCGTGATGAGCGCCGTCTGGCGCAGCAGCGCCGACTTACCAGCCATGTTCGGACCGGTGATTATCATTATCTGCTGCTGCTCGGTGTCGAGCTCGATGTCGTTGGGCACGTACTCCTCGCCAAGCGGCAGCTGCGTCTCGATGACGGGGTGGCGTCCGGCGCGTATCTCGAGCACGTTGTCGTCCTCAACCACAGGGCGCACGTAGCGGTGCTCCTCGGCAGTCTTTGCGAACGAGAGCAGACAGTCGAGACGCGCCACGATGTTGGCGTCGGCCTGAATCTGCGGTATGTACGCCTGCATATCGGTGACAAGCTCGGTGAAGAGACGGGTCTCGAGCACCAGAATCTGCTCGTCGGCACCCATAATCTTCTGCTCGTACTGCTTCAGTTCCTCGGTGATGTAGCGCTCGGCGTTGGCAAGCGTCTGCTTGCGTATCCACTCCTGCGGCACCTGGTCCTTATACGTGTTGCGCACCTCAAGATAGTAGCCGAACACGTTGTTGTAGCCCACCTTCAGCGACTGTATGCCGGTCTTCTGCGCCTCTTCCTCCTGAATCTTCAGCAGATAGTCGCGACCGCCGCGCGAGATGGAGCGCAGCTCGTCAAGCTCGGGCGAGAAGCCCGCAGCAATCACGCCGCCCTTAGCCACAAGCTGCGGCGGATCCTGCTGCAGTTCGCGGTCGATGCGCTCGTACAGCGCCTCGCAGAGGTTAATCTGGTCGCCGATGGAATGTATCTCGGCGTTGTCGTTGGTGAGGCATGCCGCCTTTATAGGCTTCAGCGCGCCGAGCGCGTACTTCAGTTGCACCACCTCTCTGGGCGACACTCTGCCCACAGCCACCTTCGATATGATGCGCTCTATGTCGCCAATGCGGTGCAGATGCTCGTCGACGGTCTGTCGGAAGTCGGGTTTGCGGAAGAACGTGTCCACCACGTCGAGGCGCTTGTTGATAGAAGCCACGTCGCGCAGCGGGAATATCGTCCAGCGGCGCAGCAGACGTCCGCCCATCGGCGTGCAGGTGCGGTCGATGACGGAGAGCAGAGACACGCCGTCGTCCTGCATCGACTGCAGCAGCTCCAGCGAGTGGATGGTGAAGCGGTCGAGGCGCACATAGCGGTCGGCGTCGATGCGAGCGAGCGACGTGATGTGGCCAATCTGCGTGTGCTGCGTCATCTCAAGATACTGCAGGATGGCTCCAGCCGCCGTCACGCCCAGGTGCAGATGGTCTACGCCGAAGCCCTTCAGCGTTGTGGTGCCGAAGTGAGAGAGCAGTTTCTGTCTTGAACTCTGCTCGGTGAGCATCCAGTCGTCGAGCTCAAACACGCACCACTTCGAGCCGAAGCGCTCCTCAAACTCGCGCTTCAGCTGTCGGTCGTAGAGCACCTCTTTAGGCTGAATGCTGCTCAGAAGTTTCTCAACGTAGTCGAACGTGCCCTCACCCGTGAGGAACTCGCCCGTAGAGATGTCGAGGAACGCCACGCCGCACGCCGTCTTAGCCATGCACACCGCCGCCAGGAAGTTGTTCTCCTTGTAGTTGAGCACGGTGTCGTCCATAGCCACGCCCGGCGTAACCAGCTCGGTTATGCCACGCTTCACGAGCGTCTTCGTGAGCTTCGGGTCTTCGAGCTGGTCGCATATCGCCACACGCTTTCCGGCACGTATCAGCTTGGGCAGATAAGTGTCGAGAGCGTGGTACGGAAAGCCCGCCATCTCGCACGCCGCAGCACTCGGGTTCTTGCCGTTGGAGCGTCGTGTCAGCGTTATGCCGAGTATCTTCGACGCCTCTACAGCGTCGTCGGCGTATGTCTCGTAGAAGTCGCCGCAGCGGAACAGCAACAATGCGTCTGGGTGTTCTTTCTTAAACGTATAGAACTGTCGCATCATCGGCGTAAGTCCGTCGTCGTTCTTTTTCTGAGCCATGTGTTCTGAGTTTTTTATTTGTTTGTTGCGGCGTTTGGGAGCCGCAGAATGTTATAATAAATAAAAGGGTTCTGTTTTGTTTATACAGAACCCGTAATAGTTTTTTTTATCGTCTTGTTTTACCGAACAAGTCGGAATGAGTGCCAGTTGTAAGCATAAGCAAGGTTAGCTCTTCATCATTTTGTTCCCATATTAGGAGCCAATCTGACTCTATATGAGCCTCCCATTCTCCGTTATGGTTTCCATGAAGAGTATGTGGTTTGTATTGTGGAGGTAAACTTCCATTTTCAACCAACAATTCAATGGCTTTTTTCAACTTAGCTATTGAGTAGCCACGTTTCTGACAAACCTTTAAAGCCTTGTCAAATCGTTTTGTGGTAGAGAACTTATACATTGGTACCTAAAACAGTGTCAAACATTTCGTCTACAGAGTTCCATTGTGTAACATTTCCTTTAGCTGCATCTTCACGAGCCATGTCCAATTCTGTTTTTTTTGATTTCAGAACAGATATAGACTTTACTCCATTCAACATTTTTATGGCATTTTTTAGCTTGCCCAACAATGCAGGATCAGAAACAGACACCAACAATTGCGGTTCGTCAAGTTTAATTGTATTACTCATAATCCGTTTTTATTAAAGTATCTAACGCAAAGCTACCATTATTTTCTGTTATATCCAAACATTTAGCAAGAAAACCTCAACTAAAAAACGAGTGCGAAGTTCACGCCCGCCTCTTTGCCGCTATAGAACGGAGCGCCGAAAGCCACGGCTTTCTTCACGCCGCGCTTGTGCTCTTTGAAGAGCTTCGGATAGAGCCAGTAGGCGAACTTCGTGGAGAGCATGCCCACAGCCGCACCAGCCACTACGTCGTTCACCCAGTGGCGGTTGTTGTGGATGCGCAGATAAGCCACGCCAGCAGCGAGCGCATAGCCCGTATAGCCTATCCACGGCTTCGAAGCGCGATACTCCTGCCAGAGGAACTCGGCGCACATGAACGAGATGGCGCTGTGACCAGACGGGAAGGCGTCGTCGTCGGTGCCGTCAGGACGATGCTCCTTGAACGTCAGCTTCGCCGCCTTCGTGACGGCAACCATCGTAACAGCCGACATGCCGAGCATTATGGTGCGGTCGAGAAAGCTGTGCTGCGCCTTCACGCCGCAGACATCCAAGGCGTAGACCGCCGCTGCGGGCGCAAACCGCAGATAGTCGTCTACGCTCACCTTCTTGCTTTTCTCGTCAGAGAGCTTCTCCTGCGACCACTTGCGAAACTGCTTGCCCCACGCTGTCTTCACGCAGAGGGCGCCGCCAACGGCAGCCACGCCGGGCACAATCCATTCGGCAGGGCGCACATGGTGGGTAGGGTCGTTGTATTCGGTAACGGTGACATACTCGCGGCGCGGCATTATCTCAGCCGTTGTGGGGGCTGTGCCCACGCTGAACATAGTGTCGGCTTCGCAACCCGATGCCACAGCCTCTGTGTCGGGCGGCAGAATAGCGGCAGAATCGCATTCTATAACCACGTCTTGCGCCTGCGCAGCAGACGGAGTGAGCATAGCGAAGCAGACCAATAAGAGGTAGAAAAATCTCGAAAGAGTTGTGTTGTGTATCATAAGAGATTAAAATTTACACATTAATTTATATGCCTATAAGATGCAAAGGTACTGAAAAATAGCTTAAAAGTGAGTCATAATTTTATTTATTTGGATTTTTCTATGTACTTTTGTCGTATATGAAACAGAGGATATCACTACTTATTATATTCATCTTCTGCCATCTTGCGCTGATGGCGCAGGCAGGTTTGGATGTTTCCGGCGAGACCGACGGCGGCGACGGCACCGATCTGCCTGCCTTCGTGCCGCTCGTGAAGGTGGGCAAGGCTCTGTACGAGGGCGACAGTATACAATATGTAGAGCTGAATCCGCTCGCGGTCTACCCGCAACTGGTTTTCAAGAACGACAAGCAGCGCCAGGCTTACAACCGCCTTGTGGCTAACGTGAAGAAGGTGCTGCCGATAGCGAAGGAGGTGAACCACATCATCATCGAGACGTACGACTTCCTGCAGACGCTGCCTAACAAGAAGGCGAAGGACGAGCATCTGAAGCGTGTGGAACGAGGCATCAGAGCCGAGTACACGCCGCGAATGAAGAAACTCACTTACTCGCAGGGCAAACTGCTCATCAAACTGGTCTACCGCGAGTGCGACTCGTCGTCGTATCAGCTGGTGCAGGCGTTCCTCGGTCCGATACGTGCGGGCTTCTACCAGGCGTTCGCTGCGCTCTTCGGCGCTTCGCTCATGAAGAAGTACGACCCGAACGGCGTAGACCGATACACGGAGCGAATAGTAAGACAAGTGGAAGCAGGACAAATCTGAGTAATTATTAATTATTAATTTTTAATTATTAATTGGTGGGGAGTTTTTGAATGTTGAATTACAAATCTCACCACCTCACCACCTCACCACCTCACCACCTCACCACACCATTAACAACATTATAATTTATGAAGAAGAACAAAGGATTGATCATCACCATCGTGGTGATAGTGTTAGTAGCTCTTTGGGGCATACCATCGTATAACGGACTTGTAGGAATGGACGAGAACGTAAGCAACCAGTGGGCTAACGTAGAGACGCAGTATCAGCGTCGCAGCGACCTTATCCCTAACCTCGTGAACACCGTGAAGGGATACGCTAAGCACGAGAGTCAGACTCTTGAGGCGGTTATGGCGGCGCGCTCGCAGGCTACGCAGGTGAAGATAGACCCGTCTAACTGCACTCCGCAGCAGCTAGCGGCTTATCAGAAGGCGCAGGGCGACGTGACGACAGCGCTCGGCAAGCTGCTCGCCATCACCGAGAACTATCCCGACCTGAAGGCTAACCAGAACTTCCTCGAACTGCAGTCGCAGCTCGAAGGCACGGAGAACCGCATCAACGTGGCTCGCAAGGACTTCAACGACTCTGCAAAGGAGTATAACACATCGCTCCGCCGCTTCCCACGCAACATCATCGCTTCGATGTTCGGCTTCGAGAAGCGCAACTACTTCGAGGCTGAGGCTGGTGCAGAGAAGGCTCCGAAGGTTGAGTTTTAGGTTTTAATAGTTGACGAGTTGACAAGGAGATTACATCTTTTTAAGTTGACGAGTTGACAAGTCAACATGTAAACGGGTTAATAATAATATGAAAATAACACGAGTCATAAGCCTACTGATTCTCTCTCTCGTCGCAACGCTGACATTTGCGGCGGGCGAGGCGAAGCAATACACGCTGCAGGACGTGCCCAACGTGCGTCTGAGCGACGTGCGCCAGTACGTTTCCGACCCGTCGCACATTCTCTCCGCCCCGTCGCGCGACTCTATCAATGCCGTGCTCGGACGGCTCGAAGCCAGCACGGGCATCGAGACGGCTGTGGTGATGCTGCCCAGCATTGGCGAGGCTGACATCTTCAACTTCGGTCACGAGCTGTTCCGCCAGTGGGGCATAGGCAAGAAGAAGAGCGACAACGGACTGCTCATCCTCTTTGTCGCCGACCAGCGCAAGGTGCGCTTCACCGTTGGCTACGGTTTGGAGGGCACGATGACCGACGCCATGTCGAAGCGCATACAGATGCAGCGCATGGTGCCGCGCTTCAAGGCTGGCGACTGGGACGGCGGCATGGTTGACGGCGTGAGGGCTGCGGCGAAGGTGCTCGACGGCACGATGAAGCCCGAACCTGCTGACGACGACGACGGCATGATTGGGGCGCTTATCGCGGTGGCGGTGATGGTGGGCTTGGCAATCTTCTTCATCGCACTGCTCGGCGAGAAGCAACGCTGCCCGAAGTGCTGCCACAAGGGCGTGAAGTGCGTGGCTCGCCAGACGCTCCGACTCACTAACGGACGCCGCGTGCGCCGCTCCACATTTATCTGCCCCCACTGCGGACATACCTTCACACGCGACGAGAACATCGACGACTCGGGCAACGCCGCCGCCGTCATAACCAGCGCAATGCTCGGCGGCATGGGACGACGCGGCGGTGGCTACGGCGGAGGCAGCTTCGGCGGAAACTTCGGTGGCGGATCGACGGGAGGCGGCGGCGCAACGTCAGGATGGTAATGAGTTTTGAATTTTGAGTTTTGAGTTTTGAGTTTTGAATTGTCGGCTGCGCCGATTAAGAATTATTCAATTTTGAATTATGAATTCGCGACTCTCAACACAACAACTCAAAACTCAAAATTCAAAATTCGCGAAGCGCACAATTCAAAATTCAAAACTCAAAATTCAAAACTCCTATATGAAAATAACAATCATCAACGGACCGAACCTCAACATGCTTGGCACACGCGAGCCGAGCATCTACGGCAACACCTCTTTCGAACAGTATCTCAACCAGCTCTGCCGTCAGTATCCAGACGTGGATATCGACTACTATCAGAGCAACATAGAGGGCGTGCTCATCGACAAGCTGCAGGAAGCAGGCTTTGAGTCGGACGGCATCATCCTCAACGCCGGCGCATACACACACACCTCAGTGGCGCTGCTCGACTGCATCCGCTCCATAAGCGCACCGGTCATCGAAGTGCACATCAGCAACGTGCATAAGCGCGAGGAGTTCCGCCACAAGTCGATGATGGCAGCGGCGTGCCTCGGCGTGATAAGCGGCTTCGGCATGAACTCGTACCGACTGGCTCTCGAAGCGCTGCTCGACTGGACCGCAGAGCGCGACCCGATGAAGGAAGAGTAGGAGGCTACAGTTAAATATTTAGTTCTGACACACAATTATAGCAGACAACGAAAAAAATGACAGAAGAACTCGACAAATACGTACGCGAACACACCTCTACCGAGGGCGACTATCTCTATCGCCTCTATCGTGCCACAAACATACACACCATACACGGACGCATGGCGTCGGGACACCTCCAGGGCCGACTGCTGAAGATGCTCGTCGAGATGGTGCAGCCGCAGAACGTGCTCGAAGTGGGTACGTTCTCGGGCTACAGCGCTCTCTGCCTCGCCGAGGGTCTGCCCGAAGGCGCGCATCTCTACACGTTCGAGATAAACGACGAAATGGAAGACTTCACCCGCCCGTGGATAGAAGGCTCGCCCTACGCCGACAAGATAAGCTTCATCATCGGCGACGCCAACGAGAAGGCACCCGAGCTGGGCGTGACGTTCGACATGGCGTTCGTCGACGGCGACAAGCGCACGTATGTGGAGACATACGAGATGGTGCTCGCGCTGCTGCGACCCGGCGGATTCATACTCGCCGACAACACGCTTTGGGACGGACACGTCACCGACCCTGCCTACGACCACGACCAGCAGACGCTTGGCATACGCCGCTTCAACGACTATGTGGCTGCTGACCAACGCGTGGAGCAACTCATACTGCCAATGCGCGACGGACTGACGCTGATTCGCAAGAAATAGCGCATCTGCTTGGCTGATATTTGCGTGTTTTAAAAGTAAAAAAGTAAAAAGCTAATGCCGTAGCCTCCTACTATTTGCATCGTTATCTATTAAAAATCGTGTGATTAATATTTATTAACGCAGTTTGTTAATCTTAAATCCCATAATACCACTACTTTTGTAAGCAGAGAGTAATAAATCATTAACAAAAAGTAAGTTGCGTATGGAATTATTTACACGACAAGCAGCAGTTGCATTGTTCTTCGGATTGTTTGCAACATCCACACAAGCAAAGGAATTCTCCTATCTTGAAACCTTTGACGACGACGCCACGTTCAGCGCAGGCGCTACATTGCCCGACGGATGGCTCGGCGACGCCTCAGCCGTTCCGGTTCAGCGCTACGAGGGAGCGTATCTCGGATCGGGCAACCACTCCGGTTCGTACGTGCTCGGCACGATGGCATCACCGAGCATGGAACGCGACAGCTGGGTATACACCCGCAAGCTGACGCTGAAGGCAGGCGTAGCATACACCGTGAGCTACTGGCTGCACATGCCGGGCGGCGTGGCTCCTGCTGCCTACAACAATAACGTGGCGCTATACGTGGGCACCGACCAGACACGCGAGGCTGCAACAACGCTCGTAGGCGAGACCGGCAAGACTGTCCTCAGCGAGTGGACACAGCAGACATACACCTTCACCCCAGAAGCCGACGGCGAATATGCTTTCGCGATAAACATAACCAGTCAGCTCTACAACTCGGGCTACGTAGCACTCGACGACTTTGAGGTTACGGGCGACGAGCCGGGCGGTAGCACCGTCGACCCAGGCGACCCCGACAAGGTGGTTTGCGAACTGCCCTACTCGCAGTCGTTCGACAACGAGAACAAGGACTACGACGGTACCACATACGTGCCTAAGGGATGGCTCGCAACGGGTACGTCTACCTTTATAACTGCCAACACCGACAACCTCAAGGCTGCCGACGGCTCCTTCTATCTCATAGCACCCGAGAGCCGCGTGCAGCGCGACGACCGCATCTATACGCCTTACTTCCACATGCAGGCAGGCGTAGAATACACAGCGTCGTTCTACCTCTACATGCCGGGCAACCTCGACTACGGACACGCCAGCGACTTCAGTTTCACCGTAGGCGACGAGCAGGACTCCGAGTTCCATACACCGCTGCTCACGCTCCCGCGCTACACCAACGAGGCTTGGACAAAGCACACCGTGAAGTATACGCCTGAGGAAGACGGCGACTACTGCTTCTCGTTCGCACTCGGCGGCGAGGACACATACGCAGGCGAGGCGTGCATCGACCTCTTCACCGTTACATCGCCCGAGGCTAAGGCTAAGCCGAGAGCCGTGTTCTCGTTCAATGGTTATTTCGACCTTATGAACAGCAAGCTCATCACCTTCGAAGGCTCTAAGGTGCAGATGGTGAACCAGAGCACCGACGCCGACACTTATCTTTGGGAGGTGCCGGGCGCGCAGCCCGAGACTTCTACCGAGCCTAACCCGACATTCATGTTCCCGCAGGACGGCGACTACAACGTGAAGCTCACCGTAACCAACGAGCGCGGCGAAAGCTCTACATCCGAGAAGGTGAGCGTAGAGCTTGTAAGAGGCGAGAAAGCACAGCTGCCGATAGGCGTTTCCAACCCCAACGAAGACCAGCTCTGGACACGCAGCAAGGTGCCCTCGTTCGCTACAGCATCGTGCGACTGGGTGACGGGCGCTAACCATTACTACAAGCACTTCGCCGAGCGCTTCGACCTTCCGGCAGGAAACGAGTACGCCGTGACGAGCGTCACGCTCTATCTCTGCTACTACAACCTGGCAAGCCGCTACTATAACGAGCAGGCTAACGAGCCCGTGAGCATCGTGCTCTACGACGAGAAAGACGGCAAGCCCGACACTTCGAAGGAGTTCGGACGTTATACCTCTACAATGAAGGGACTCTTCGGCACACTCGGACTCTCTGAGCCTGAGATGCGCGGCATACAGTTCGACAAGCCTATCGTTGCCGACGGACCGTTCTACGTTGCCTTCGAATTCTCTGACGGACTCTGGTTCGACGAGCCTGACGCTAACCTCTCACGCACAGAAGTTGGCTTCGGCGGATTCACTCACCGCAGCAAGGTTACAACGCTCTACGTTCAGCCTACAGCCGTTCCCGAGACTTCTACCTTCGTTCCCGACGGTTCTTACTGTCCGGTTGACGCTCTCGACGCCGAGTACAAGGGCGTAGGTCTCAACCTCGTGGCATGGGCAAACGTGAAGGGTTCTGAGACATCCGTAGCTCTCACCTCTGACGGCTCTGTAGCCTTTGACGCTCGTCTCGACGGCGACCTTCTCACCGTTAGCGGCACACACGCCGGCGAGACTGTTCTCGTAAGCGATGTCGCAGGCAAGACCGTAGCCGCAGCGAAGGCTTCCGCTGAAAGCACAGCGCTCAGTCTGAGCAACGTTCCTGCCGGCCTCTACATCGTGAAGACCGACCTCGGAGCAAGAAAGTTCGTGAAGAAATAAAAAAAAACTCTTTTATCCTTAGCAGGGGTGCATGCCCCCGCTAAGGATTTTTCTTAAAACCTATCATAAGTCTTTAGCATTCAGACATTGTAGTCTGTTCTTTTTTTTTAGGAGATTTATTGAAAATTTCTATTTCTTTTATTGGAAATATTTGTGATTCTTTTACTCTTGTGTACCAATATAATCTATTAATTAAAATAATAGCGTATGAGAAAAAGTCTATTTTCTGCATTCCTTTTGTTGTGTACTACAGCATTCGGTCAAGGGCAATTGGGTAAATATCCGAAGCCGAATGAAGGTAGAGCTAATGCAAAGCAAATCACAACGGTAAAAACCATGTCAGACTCTCCATTCTACGGAGAAAGAAAATTCAAAGTCGCCAACGACAACCGACCTGCTTTCATCAAATCGGTTGGTGACAACAGCAATCTCTACGGCAATCTTGTATTCTCAGAGACAATGACCGCAGAAAGTCAGTATGGTATCTATAGCTTCCTGGCAATGCCATCCACAACCGTCAGTCCAGTGAAGACAGATGCTGGATTTAAGTCGAAGGCAGCTGTATATGCAAACGGCAAATACTACACCTTCTACATGGAAGAAGCATGGGGATGGGTGATGTATGCGGCATGCAGCATATATAATCCGGAAACATGGGAAGTGGAAAAGGTTCTGGAGCCTTCCACTGAGTGGGAGAACTATGTAAATTCGTCGGCTGTAACCTACGACGAGCAGACAAAGAAGATATATGCCGTGACAAGCGAGAACTACGGTGGTCCGTATATCCTTAGTACAATGAATGAAGAGGACGGCAACTTCAAGAAGGTTGCAGACCTGGAGCGTTCGTACCTCACACTGGCTGCTTCTCCTAACGGTGTTCTATACGGCATCTCCGACTTCGGTATGCTCTACAAGATAGACAAGACCACCGGCGCTTCAACACTCATCGGCGATACGAAGCAGAGACCGAAGTTCTCGCAGTCGATGACATTTGACCCGAATTCAGGACTGCTCTATTGGGGCTTTATGAACGATGACAGTTCTGCACTCTTTCAGGTGAACACTACAACTGCCACGGCATACAAGATCTGCGACATGCCGAATCACGAAGAGTTTATCGGACTGTACGTGAAGAAGGCTGAAATTGCAGATAAGGCTCCGATGTCCGTAACAGAACTGTCATTCAAGCCCAATGTAAACGGTGGCACCGTTGGCATTATCCAATGCAAGGCTCCAACAAAGGCTGCCGATGGCACTGCCCTCAACGGGCAGGTGAAGGTGAAGATTTGCTCAGGCGACGAGATACTGACGGAACAGACCGTGGCTCCAGGTGCTACAGTGAAGAAAGAAAACGTGTCTTTCGACGCCAACAAGCTCTACTCGCTCTTCGCGAACGCATCTAATGAAGCAGGACAGAGCAGCAAGGTCACAACTACCGTGTTCATCGGTAAGGACGTAGCAACATCACCGTCAAACGTGAATCTTACACTCAACAACAAGGTGGCAACCCTCACTTGGGATGCACCTACGGTGGGTTTAAACGACGGATATATCAATCCTGACGAAGTAACCTACAATGTGACGAGACTCATGGGCGATTCTTCTTCTACTGTCGTTGCCAAGAATATTAAGAATACGACCTTCAAGGAAACTCTGCCGAACACTACCGGAAAATACAGCTATACAGTGACTGCATACAGCAACGGCACTGAAGGCGGAAGCGCCACATCGAACGACGTGCTTTCTATAGGCGCGTGCGAACTGCCTTACTCGGAGAATTTTAGTGACGGAGATATGTGCAAGCAGCTCTACACTATTGTAGATGTGGACAACGACGGAGAGAACAACCAGGCCACATGGTTCTGGAAAGAAGACGAGAAACTCATGCAGTATTGTTCGAACGGCAAGAACAAGGGAAACGACTGGCTCTTCACACCGGCAATACACCTCGACGGAAAGCACATGTACAAGCTCAAGTTTGACGTCAATATGGGCGCGGCCTCGAACCTCAAGGTGACTGTTGGCAAGACAGCAACACCCGATGGGCAGACCGAAATAATCGATCTCAACGGGGTCTACGACACATGGCAGACAACACACGATACCACATTCACAGTGGAAGAGGACGGCAACTACTATATCGGTTTCCTCAACTACAGCGATGCAAGCAGCTCTTACCTCAATCTTTTCAACGTTAATATAGAGCAGGGCATAGAGTCGGACGTGCCGGAGGCTGTAAGCGAATTTGTCGTAGCGGCAGACCAGAACGGCGCCAACGCTGTCAATCTGCATTTCAAGGCTCCTGAAAAGTTGCTCAACGGAAAGGCTATCAGCGGCAGCATGAACATTCACATATACACAGTGAAAACGCTGGAGAGCGAGGATGGCGATGAGGAGAACACCGTGACCGAAGACACCGAGATAAAGAAACTCACCCTCGATGCAGGACAGCCTATATCATTTAAGGACGTAAAAGCAGTGAACGGCAATAATACCTACAAGGTTGTAGCAGAATACAATGGCAAGATGGGTATTGACGTGAGCAAGTCAGTATGGGCAGGATTTGACATTTCTGAACCAGTGAAAAATCTCAAGATCAAAACTGTTGACGGAAACATGCACGTGAAGCTCACATGGGAAGCTCCTGAAAAGGGCGAAAACGGCGGATACTTCAATATTAACGATATCTCATACACTATATGGCGCAGTTTAAGCAAGAATGACTTCACGCCTATTGCCACCAACATCAAGGACCTCACCTACACCGACATAAGCATAGAGGAGGAGGTGAAGGATATGCAGGAAGTGTACTATTATGCTGTGACAGCCGACAACAAGGCCGGTAGAAGCAAGGGCGCCACACAGTTCATTGGTGTCGGCAAGCCATACACGTTCCCCGTTGACGAATCGTTCTCGAACGGCCGTCTCAACCTTAATCCTTGGTCGTACAAGAACGTGCAAGGCTCTCTTGGATGGGAAACCATGCGATCTGACGACGGTGGCGGCTCGCCGCAGGACAACGACCGCGGATTCGTAAAGTTTACAAACAAGTGGGGAGAAAGTTGTGTTGACAGCCGACTCATCACTCCGGCTGTGTCTATGGAAGGCACTACAAAGCCTACTTTCAGCTTCTACATGTTCCATTGGGAAGCGAACTCTGTCGCATCTGACAACAAGCAGACAAAGCTTATGATTGAGGTAGCGCCGGACGGTGGCGACTTCGAAGAGCCTATAGACACATTCACGGCAGCAAACGATAAATACGGATGGGTAGAACACCGCGTATCACTCGAAAAATACAAGAACTGCAAATACATCCTGGTGGCCTTAAGAGGATACACCAACAACGATTGGATGTGCTATTATGTGGACAATATTCACTTTGACGAACAGAAGGACAATGACCTGGCTGTGACAGCTTTCTCTGGACCGGAGAATGCAAACATCAACGACGACTGCGCTTTCTCTGTGACGTACTCGAACAGAGGAACCAAGAGTGCAAAGGACTACACCATAGTGCTGAAGCAGAACAGCGAGGTTGTCAGCACCATTGATGGCGATGAGATAAAACCAGGCGAGACCAAGACATTGGAACTTCATGCCAACGTTAATGCACCAACAGCAGGAAAGTCTGTAGAGTTCATGACTGAGGTGGTATATGATAAGGATGAGGATGTCGACAATAACTCTTCTGCTTATATATACACTGACGTGAAGGCTTCAAGCTTTCCTTGTGTAACCAATTTGAAAGCGAAGAAGGAGGGTAACGATGCGAACCTCACATGGACGGCTCCAGTCTTGCCTAAAACCGATGAGGCAACGGTAGACGGAATGGAAGACTACGATTCGTTTGCAATATCTGACTTCGGCGAATGGATTACTTATGACGGCGATAAGCTCGGCAGCGGCAAACTCAGCTACCTCCCGTACTTCGACTATCAAAACGATAACAAGGCATTCCAGGTATGGTGTCCGAAAGAACTCGATCTTGACGAGGAGTCGGCCTCTAACCTCATGCCCTACAGCGGGGACAAGTGCCTCATAGCATGGTATGCAAACATTAGTATGGATGGCGCACAGCCGTACAATGACGACTATCTTATCTCTCCGGCAATAAAGGGAGGCACCGAAGTGTCGTTCTATCTGAAGAAGGTAGACAAGAACATCTCGGGAGAGACATACGAAATCATGTACTCTACAACAACGCAGGATCCGTCAGCCTTCAATGTGCTCAAAGCCGACGAGGCTCCAAGCGAATGGCAGCAGGTCAAGGTCACAATGCCTGCAGATGCAAAATACTTTGCCATCCACTATACTGGAATACTCAAAGATGGTATTATGGTAGATGATATCAGTTATGTATCTATGCTCTATGCTCTGTCTGTCGATGGATTTAATGTGTTCTGCAATGGCAAGAAGATAAACGGGGAAACTGTTAAATCGGCAAACTTTACCGACAAGAACATTGGCGAAGAGTGTCGTGGCTACCAGGTATCCGTAGTATATAATCTTGGAGAGTCAAATGCGTCTGATAAAGTATATGTAGGTAACACATCTGGTATCGAGGACATAACCGAGCTTAAGAGTGACAGTTATACAATATACTCTATTGATGGCAAACTCATTAGTAGAAATCTGAAGAGAATGCCAGCCCTCCACTCAGGTTCATACATCATCAATAATAAAAAGGTTGTTATCCGCAGATAGTAAATGCCCATATTATTGCTGTCTGGTGAAACTTTTGCAAGCAACATAAATTAGGGCTGGCACTTCTCACGAGGTGTCAGCCCTTTTGGTTATCTTTGTTTTTGCAATAAAAGACAAATTATTTTCACTTCAAATGTTGGATGAATCTTACTGTTCGGTAAAAGCGGACAGCAATATTTGTATCTATATGTGCCATAGCCGTAGCGGAGGTCTCCGGTCTCCGCAGCACGCAACAATACGTATTACTATCCGACTTGGTGCTGAGTGTGTACATTCTATGATTATACGATCGGACGGCGGACGCAATCTGATCGGACGGCGGACGCAACCCGATTGGACGGCGGACGCAATCTGATTGGACGGCGGACGCAACCCGATTGGACGGCGAACGCAATCTGATTGGACGGCGAACGCAATCTGATTGGATGGCGAACGCAATCTGATTGGACGGCGGACGCAATCTGATTGGACGGCGGACGTAATCCGATTGGACGGCGAACGCCGGCGAGACTGTTCTCGTAAGCGATGTCGCAGGCAAGACCGTAGCCACAGCGAAGGCTTCTGCTGAAAGCACAGCGCTCAGCCTGAGCAACGTTCCTGCCGGCCTCTACATCGTGAAGACCGATCTCGGAGCAAGAAAGTTCGTGAAGAAATAAAACTCTGACTATCACCCGTTTCATTGCTGACAATATACAGTAAAGTAATGATTAAATACAGTTTTAAACAAGGTTGTTTTAAACAACCTTGTTTAAAACGAATAAATTGTGTAAATTTGCATTATCTAACCGTTAATGCAAATTTTTTTTATGGCAAATAAATTCGAATCTCCCTTTGTCTTTGGCGTACGTGTAGAAGGCGACACTTTCACCGATCGCCGTATAGAGACCGACCGTCTTAAAGCCAATTTCACTTACGGAGTGAACACCATACTTATTTCTCCGCGTCGTATGGGTAAGACTTCGCTTGTCGACCGCGTGTGCTCGCTTGTTGGTAGCGATGATATTCGTATTGCGCGTATAGATGCTTTTGGTACACGTTCGGAAGCCGACTTCATAAATGCGTTTGCCACAGCTGTTGTACGTGCTACTTCCTCCAAATGGGAGGAATGGATGGAGAACGCCAAGGTGTTTCTTAGCCGTTTTGTTCCTAAGATTAGTTTCGGCATGGATCCTTACAATGATTTCTCTGTATCGCTTGAGTACAATGCCAGCAACAACACAACCGAGGAGGTGTTGCGTCTGCCGGAGCTGATAGCACAGGAGAAGGGTTATAGAATAGTGGTGTGCATAGACGAGTTCCAGCAAATAGGAGAATACCCCGATTCGCTGACATTCCAGAAAAAGTTGCGTGGCGTATGGCAGTTGCAGTCGCATGTAAGCTATTGCTTGTATGGCAGCAAGAAACACATGATGGAGCGAATGTTCCAAAATAGCAGTTATCCTTTCTATCGCTTTGGCGACTTGTTCTATCTGGGCAAGATAAGCGAGGCCGATTGGACAGAGTTTATATGCCAGCGTTTTGAGGTTACTGGCAAGCATATCCCAGAGCAACTGGCGCAGTCGATATGCCGTGTCACAGACCGCTACTCTTCTTATGTGCAACAGCTCGCATGGCTTGTGTGGCTTCATACTGATGATACAGCGACTGAGACCGACCTGCAGAATGCTATAGACCGACTTCTTGATGCTTGTGAGCCGCTCTTTATACAACAGACAGAAGATATGTCTTCATATCAAATGAACTTCCTTCATGCCATTGCCAATGGCGTTAACACGGGATTCACGCAATCTGCTGTTCTAAAGAAATACCAACTCGGAACTGCTGCCAACATCACCCGACTGAAGAAGTCGCTTACTGAAAAGGCTATTATTACAACTGTTGCTCCAAAAACTCTGGCAATAAGCGATCCTATACTACAAATGTGGTTAAAGAGGAGGGTGTGGAGAGAACAATAACGCACAAAAAAGGCATGGCTCAATAAAAGCCATGCCTTTTTTGTGTATTATTCCGCTGTTCTCAGTGGGTTATTCCACCATTACCTTCACGCTATGCACGCCGTCCGCCATATCAAGCGACACAACGTATAGTCCGTTGGGTAGAGAAATGCGCTCTGTTGCGCCGTTTGCGGTAGAGCGGTAAACTGTAGCTCCCGTAGCGTTGCAGACGCGTACAGCGCCTCTATAGCCCTCTACGACGATGTTCCCGTGCTCAGCCCTAATGGTTGCTTCGCTGCAGCCGGTGCTTTCTATGCCGGTAACGCCCGTTACGGTCACGAGTTTCGATATTCCGGTAGAGAGATTGCCGCCGTTATAGTAGCTCGATACCTTATAAACGTGCGTTCCGTTGGCTACGTCCGTGAAAGTCTTCTCGTGCTTTGTGGTGTAAGCCACCGCCTTTCCGTCGCACTCCACGAAGAAGCACGTAGGGTAGAAGAGGTCTGTCGATGCGTTGAACTCGAACGAGGGCGCCTCTGCGTAGTCTACGCCGCTGTCAGCAGCCGGCATGCTTAGTGTGGCTCCGACATAGAAGTTGCCTGCGGCGTCAGCCGACTCCACGAAGCGTCCGTCGCGCATGAGCAGGTCGCCGAGTGCCGGTGTAGCCTCTCTGGTCTTGTCGCACGCCACGCTTACCACGCCCTGAGTGCCTACGCACTTCACAGCAGTCCAGTAGGTCTTGTCTGCCTTTATCGTTACGGGCGTTGTGAGCTTGAGGTCGCGGCGCTGTCCCGCGGCAAACTCCTTAATGCTTCTTTCCGAAACAAGCGTCATGTTGCTTCCGTCGGCATCGCCCTCGTATATTCTGAACGAAGCCGTGAGCTCCGACGGACCCTGCGACGGGAAGAACGCCATGCGCGTAATCTTTGCACCTACATAAGTGCTGAGGTCGCGCGGCGTGTAGCAGTTGGCAAACTCCACGGTCTCGCCGTAGCAGTCGGTAGTGACGATGTTGCCGCTGAATATGTCGGCGCGCGAGAGTGCAGCCTCCGTGCTCCAAGAGAGTTGCACCGTGTTGCCGTCAACAGACGCCTGCACCGACTCCACTTTGTTCGACGGCACCATTATAGTAGCCGAAACCGGGTGCGAAAGTCGCGAGTCCTTATATGCTACATCCACCTGATAAGTCATCTCCGTGCCACCAAGCGGCGTACTGTCCGTGTACGTCATTGCGGTTGTCTCGGCAATCTTCTCATTGTTTCTGTAGACGTTGAAGTGATCTACGCTCGCTGCGTCCACCCCTTCCAGCTTCCAGGTCAGAACCACATTGCCGCTGTTCGCTACCGCTTGCAGTTGCTGCGGTTTCACCGGCTCTGCGAGGTGTGTAAAGCTGAACCCGATCTTTCCGTCGCGTTCGTTGATTTTGCTGAGCTGGTGATAAGACGATCTGCCGTCGGACGATTTCGCTGAAGGCAGCGTGTTGTCGCCGAAAGCCGTGTGTCCGTATTCGCCAGGGAACGGGCAGGCACCGCTGTTAACATCGCCGTAAGACGAAGCATTCTCGTCAGGATCTACTCCAGCGTCGGAACATACCGTGTAAAGACCCTGCGGATATGTCGCATTGATAGTGTTTGCGATGAGTTTGTCCTTAACGATATTCTCTCTGACGTGATAAACAATGAGTCCGTGTCCTGGCAGACTGCCGTCGAAGGTGCCCGTATTCTGGCGGTTCTCCATGAAGTAATACTCGCCCGGCGTGCCCGTCTCCATGCGGTAGGCTGCGGGCTGCACGTCTGCGGCAGGCATGTCAGCCACAACGGTGTCGTTGTTGAGCGTCACGGGGTTGGTCCATCCCCACACATACTTCTGCCATCCGTTGATGCCCGTAGGACGCGAACCGTATTCGCCGCTCCAAGCGCCGCTTCCGAGCAGGTCCCAAACGCCCGTTCCGCAGAACTCTCCGCCGGACGATGCGTAGTCGGTGTCGTAGAAGTCGGGCGCACCGAGAGCATGTCCGAACTCATGGCATATAACACCTATCGTACTGATGTTCTTGGCGAGACATTCAGGCTCTATGGTGTAGCGTCGTACGGATACGCCGTTGAACGTCTGTCCGTAGATGATGGCGCTGTGCGACCAGATGTCGTTGGCGTCGGCAGAAGCCTCCTGCCCCGTACCCTGATGAATCACGGCAAGTCCGTCGAGAATGCCGTCGCCGTCGTTGTCGAAGTCTCTCAGATCGAGCGTGTCGGTGACGAGTTTCAGAGCGTCATATATCATGTATGGCGCACCGTCTGGTCCGTATGTGCCCTTAGTCTTCGGCAGATTAATCCAGTCGGTGACGGTAACATCGATGTCGAGTTTGCCATACGACTGCTGCAGATAGTAGTCGCGGAAACTTCCGATGCCTTTATATCCGTTCTGGTTCATCATCTTGTCGAAGTCTTCTCTGGTGAAAGTTGGCTTCGTGTCGTTATAGTTTACGAGCAGCAGAAGAAGTTTGTGCTTTCCGGTGGCAGGAAAAGTGCCGTCGACAAGCATCTCGCTGCGACTGTTATGTCTCGAAGGCGCTTTCTTCATCTGTTCGGCAGAGAAGCGCAGGTTTTTCTTTATGCCATGCTTCAGCGCAAGCGCCGAACTGTTGTCGTATACCAGGTCTGAAGCTACGAGATTGCCCTTCTTGTCCTGACGTGCGAACGACCAATAGCCCTCCGTGTTTCGCAGCAGCGTGTAGCCGTCTGTTGTTTGTGCCCAATGCAAGTGCTCGTCTCCTTTGAGGCAGATTGTTACCGACTTGCCGTTCGGCTGCATTACGCTAATCGGTTTAGGGTATGCAGGCATTGCAGCCGCCTTGCTGACTGGCGACAGCAAGGCGGCTATTGAGAATGCTAATGATAAAATGTTTCTGTATTTTAGCATGATACGTGTATGTGTTTGTTAGTGTTCGGTTACTTCACAACCACCTTCGTGCGGTTGTCGCCCGCAACCACCATGTAGACGCCCTTAGGCAGCGGCATGTGCAGTTCGGTGCCGGTATAGTCGGCCATGAGGCGTCCAGCGAGGTTGTAAACTCTCACGTTGGCTGCATTTGCCAAGCGCACTTCGAGTACACCGTCGCCGCCCTTAACCGTTACATCGCCGTCAGAAGCAAGGCTGTGTACAGCAGTTGCACCCTTTTCCGTTACCTTGATATCCTTCACTCTGAGATACTCGCGGAATCTCTCCGAGCAGGCGTAGAATGCGAAGTAGTAAACTCCGTCCTCAGGCACGGTGAAGTCTACCGAATAGCTCTGCGGAGCGTCCTCCTCGGTGTCGGCAGAAAGCTCGTTGAGGCTGAGCAATACATTCTCCTGCGCCACCGGTGTCTTGTCAGCGCCGAAGGTTACGGCAAGCGACTCCTTGTATGTCTTCGAAGAAGAGAAGGCGCTGAAGCTGAGCGTGTACGACTTGCCCTTCTTATAGTTGATAGGAGGCGAGATGAGCCAGTCGTCGGCGCTGTTCTCCTGACTGTACGAATACACAGCCAGTCGGTTGTCGATGTCGTAAGCCCATGTGTAGTTGTCCTGGTTCTCGTCGAGAATCGTGAAGTAGTTGTACATATCGGCAGCCGTCTTGAACGTTCCGTCGTAAGGCACGTCGAGCGGTGTGCCTATCACGATGTTGTTCGACATAGCCGTTTCGCCCTTAGTCTTTCCAGCCCACGCCGTCACCTTATATACATAGCGGGTCATATCGCCGGGGTGGTCTTCTTCGAAGCTGCACTCCTTCTGCTTTTCAGACACGGTGACTTCTCCCGGATAGCGCACCACGGTATACGTTAGCGAAGCCTTGTCGATGACGTGTCCGTCGACGCCGATGGTAGGCGCATCCCAAGTGAGTGTGGTGTGCAGTCCCTCGGCAGTGAGCTTCACGTTAGACGGAGCCTTCGGTGTGTCGTAGCCTGCGAAGATAGGGCGCAGGACGGTAGGACCGTCGCCCTCAGCGTTGCTCACGTATATGTTCAGATCCTGCCAGCCCGTGCGCATATTCTCCATGCGTTTGCTGAACTTCTCTCCCGGTTCGAGCTCCTCCTCAACGAACGGAATGCTGCCCTTCAGAATAACCAGTTTCTGCTTTCCGGTGAGCGGAGTGCCGTCGTAAGCGGTTTTCGGCATTGTCATGCTTATAGTGCCCGAGTTAGCGCCCGGCGAGTCGGTAGTCCAATCGAAGTCTTCGACGATTGCCGGCGCCTTCATAGCCGGCTCAATGAAGAAAGCACCCGGACCCTGCAGCTCGTCTTCGATGTAAGCTACGAGACTGGCTTCGGCTGTTGTGGTGTTCACCTCGAACATAGCTACGTACGACTTGTAGAGATACATGCTCGAGCTTTGGAACATCCAGTAGAGCTTGCCCGTCGAATTGTTGAAGAACATCGCCTGGTCGTACGTAGAGTTGATGAACGAGTCGCCGGGCAGCAGGTTCGTAGCGTTGATGCCGCGAATCATTGCCACCTTGCCGTCGCTCTTGCGTATGCGACCCAGATAGACATCATTGGTCTGCTTGTTGAGATAAGTGCAGAAGAGCTCACCCTTCGGACTGCACGCCATAGCAAAGAACTTGTAGTTGCGGTCCTGCATATCGCCGAGTCGTGTCATCTCGCCCGTTTCGGGGTTGACGCGCACCACGTAGGTCTCGGTATAAGTCTCGTCGAAGCCGTAGATGCAGTCGGCTGTGGGGTCGTATGCGAGCGAAGTGGTTGTGCATTCGCAGTTGTCCTTCAGCGTATGTTCTGAGAGCAGCTTGTATGTCTTTGCGTCATAGATGCGCCACATGGGCTTCTCGTACTGGCTTCTGCTGCTGAACTCGTTGGCGTATATCTTTCCGTCGTGATAGACGCAGCCGCCCAAGGCGTCGATGCTGAGCAGCGGAGCCGTCTTGTCGGGCACGAAACGGTTGTCGTATCCGAACTCATAGAGGCCCGGAGTCATGTATGTGTCGATGTCTACTTTGCCCCATGTTACCGAACTTACGAGTTCGACGCCCTCCATGCTGATGCGCTTGAAGTAGTCGTCCGCATAAGCTGTTGCCGACATGCCTAATGCTATCACAACGGCGAGCGCTTTCTTTGCGCCCGCCATGAAGTTGAAGTGTCCTTTCATATACTCAAAATAGTGTATGTGTGTGGTTTGATATGATGAAACGTATATGCTTACCTACTATTTCAGCACCTTCAGGGTAGAAGTCTTGCCGTCTGCGCCTACGGTCTTTACTACGTACATGCCGCCAGCAAGACCCTCTACAGCCTCTGCAACAGAAGCGGCAGCCTTGTTGCAAACCAGACGACCCGAAGCGTTGTAAACGCTGACGCGGCTGAAGCCTGCAGCAGCGCCGTTCTCTACCTGCTCCAAGCCGGTAGTAGCGCTCACGTGGTAGACGCGGAGGTTGTGCATGCTCACGTAGTAGTTAGAGTTGGTTACGTGGAAGCCGATGTTGTAGTTGCCGTCCTCGCTGAGAGTGAACTGGTCGGTCTGATACTCTGCGAATCCGTTCTGCTCCAGTCCGTAGTATTCTGCCACGGTCTTGGTCTGAGCGGTCTTGGTCTGTCCGTTGCCGATGGTTACGAAGAGGTTGTTGCCGTAAGTCATGCTGGTCTTCAGCTCGTACTTCAGCACGTAGCGCTCGTTAGCCTTAAGCTCTACAGCCGGCGAGATGAGCCATTCGTCAGCCACCTTGGTACCCTTGCGGTAGTCGTAGGTGAAGATATCAGAGTAGTCGTACTTCCATGCCTGGCAGTCGCCCTCGATAACCCAGTCGGCAGCCTTCTGACGGTCTACGTCGAACTTCTTTACGAGCGTTTCATCGCCCTGCAAGTCGTCGAGATTGACGGTTGTAGACACCGCTTCCGAAGCGTTTCCGTCCATGAAAGCCTCAGCCTTGTATGTAACGTGTCCGCCGAAGAACGAAGGAGTATATACATAGCTGCCCGTCTCGCCAGCCTTCTGGTTGTCTACCGTAGCCACGAGATTGTCGCCGTCGTAGAGGCGCACGCTGAAAGGCTTGTTGAGAGCCACGCCCTCGGTGTCGAGCACGGGGTTGGTCCAAGAGAATGTCACGTTCTTGTTCTGGAACGACGGCTTAGCCTCGAAGTTCTCCACGGCGCACGGCTTAGCCTTGTCGGCAGCCTTCACTTCGATGTTCACGAGCGAGAGTTGTCCGTTGTCTGCAGACGGCGTAGTGATATGGAATCCGAAGAAGGCGTCGCCGCTCTTTTCAGCCACGATGCGCATGGTAGTCGTCACGTTCTCGGCATTGGCGCTCACGGTCTGCTCGCCCAGCACGGTAGTCATCGCTGTAGCCTTTGCAGCCTCGCCCATAGCCACGGTGAGGTTGTCGTTGTCGAAGGCGCCCTGACGCTTCACGGTGTAGGTGAGGAAGTAGTTCTGACCCTCAACCAAGCCAACAGCCGGCGAGAAGAGCCAGTCGTCAGCCGGACTCTTTGCCGTCGGCTTGCCGCTGTCGTAGGTGATTCCGCCGATGCCTTCGCTCACGCCCCACGTTACTCCGTCGGCGTTAGCGTCAGCGGCAGTCCATTTGTCCATAGCGTCAGCCGCGCTGAAGTCGTCGCTGAACACGGTTGTGCCGGTCTCCACCACTTCGTTCTTCGTCTCGTCGATGCCGAACGTTGTGAGGATTACGGCGCTGTTGGTCATCTCTGCGGTCGTAGTGTTGAGGAATGCAAAGCGGTAGACGCCGCTCTCCGCCGGCTCGAAAGTAGCCTCGTTCACGTTGTAGCCATGCTGTTTGAGCTCGAGAATCTGCACGGGCGAGAAGTTCTCCTTCTCCAGACTTTCGCCCTTGCCCACGGTGAGTGTCATGTGGTAGTTGTCAGACGGATTGCCGAAGAGTTGCACGTTTGTAGCCACCTTATACTTGCAGCCCTTAGTGAGCTGCACGGCAGGCGATACGTAAGCGTCGTCGGCGTCCGACTGTGTTGACGCCATGCCCACACCCGCTCCAGAGAAGAACTGCCATGTGTCGCCGTCGTCGTTATAGTTGCACGCTGTCCATCCGTCGCAAGAAGCCGTGAGGTCGACAACGTACGGGAAAGAATTTATAACAAGAGGTTTGTCGGGTTCAGACGCGCCCTTTTCTGTAACAGAGAAAGTGAAAAGGTTGCAGTCGTATGGAGCGTAGTTTTCCGTAGTAGTAGCGTTCAGGGCGAAGTGGTAGTCGCCGCTTGCGTCCACCTTCACCTCAGTGGTGATGGCAGCACTCGGGTCGTATGTGGTAGGAATCGGCGCGAGTTCGCCCAGGGAAGTGTAAGTCGTAACGTCGTCGGCAGATGTGCCGATGTTCAGCGTCAGCGTAATATCGCTGTTGCACGCCGCAAAGGTCGTCACCTCGTAGGTCTTGCCCGCTTCGAGCTGTAGCGAAGGCGATACGTACCAGGCGTTGGTGTTAGGCGTGAACGTACTGCTCAGTCCGACGCAGTCGTAATACTTGCCGCCGTCGTAGAAGCCGTGTGCTTTGGTCTTTGCCTCCCAGGTCTTTCCGCCGGTGGTGAGCTGGTTGATACTTGTCCAGCCTTCCTGACTCTGACTGAAGTCTACTGTGTAGGGCACAGCTTGCTGGGCTTGTGTGTTCATGGTAGGAGCCGTGACAGCACAAACTACTGCTGCGCAGGCATAAAGTAAAGTTCTCTCCATATATTTATGTTTAGGATTAAAAATCATAAAACGTCTACATGTAGGTTAATGTTCGGACATGTAGATAGGTAACATTACGTAGGCAAAGGTATTGAATTTAAATTAAGAAAACGATATTTTGCAGACAAAAATTATTGTTAAAACGTATAATGCTGTCAAAATAACGATTTTGACAGCATTATACTTATAAATTGACATTCTTTTTAAGGAAGCACAACCTTCTTCACCGTTCCGTCAGAGTAGCGCACGATGTTCACGCCCTTCTTCGGTGCCGTGATGCGCTGGCCGTCTGCGGTGTAGCGCGCCACCTCTCGGCGGTTGGGGTCGGCGGTAGTGGAGTTGAGGGCTGTAGGTTGTGGTCGAGGCGTGATGACTACGGGGTTGTCGTCGTAGCCCTCAAGCAGGTGGAGGTTCTCTACGGAGCACACCTCCGTAGACTGTTCGCCTATCCATCCGCACATCTGCAGCACGCCGGTCTGCACACGTATGAAGTCGGCGTGAGCGAGCTTCACGGGTTTGCCGTTACGGTCTACTGCCCAGTCGAGGTCGAACGTGTTGTACATCGGGTCGTCGGTAGGCGCGGCGTCGACGTAGCCGTACGAGTCGGCAGCGTAGCGATAGCTTATCCAGTTCTGCGGATTGTCGGCGTCGGTGCCGTCGCCTCCGCGGTTGATGGTGTTATCGGGCAGTCGCGATCCGCGGAACGTCAGCTCGTCAGCGTCAGCCCACGTGGGATAGTACGACTGGTTGTGGAACACGTTCTTCATCATGTAGCCCACGGTGTCGCGCTCAGCGCCGTTGCGGTCGGTCCACTCGGCGCTGAACCGTATGTAGCGGTCGTACACGGAGTAGGGCTGCGTGTGCTCGCCTTGCTCGGCGTCGGGACGCTGGTAGGTGACGGTGACGTTCGGCGTAGCCGTGGTGTAGTATTCTGATCCAGCCAGCTCGTACCACTCGGCTGTCTCTGGCGATGTGCCCACGCCGGCGTACACTATGCCCGGCTCTATCGACCCGCCGATGGTGGCTGCGCCGTATATGGGGTCGGCTGCGGCGTAGTAGGCGTTGCCGAGGATGCGCAGGTCGGAGCCGCGCTTGTTGGCTATCGGCTCTGTGAAGCCGAAGGTGATGTAACCGCCGAAGGATCCGAGCGTGATGGGGAGGTTGTCGGCGAATTGCGCTTCGCATGCCTGAAGGCGTTCGGCGTTGCTCATCGTGGCGTCGATGGCGGGCAGCGTGCCCACGAACTGACCCGGTGCGGGGCAGTATTCGAGCACCTTCACGTGTTGTGTTGTCTGTGCCGCTGCCAGCATGGGCAGGGCGAGGAGTATCATTGTTGTTTTCATAATCTTGTTTTTTCAGGGGGTGCAGCAGTCTCTGCTGCACCAACCAAGTAAGTTGTTCTGTGTGTTCTGCGTGTTCCGTGGGAATATTTGTTCTCCCACAGAACTCGGAATTCACAGAACAGACTGGCAGAGGATGTTCTCCCACAGATTTCACTGATTCTCACAGATGGTGTGTGTTTGGAGTTCTGTGTGTTCTGCGTGTTCCGTGGGACCTCCTACGCCCCCAGTGGATCTGTGAAAATCTGTGCAATCTGTGGGAGGATTATTTCGGTTGCGTGGGTCATTGCTCTGTTGGTGCCTTCTGCTCTGTTGGTGCACTTCTTGCTCTGGCAAGCGGCAAAGCCGAGCGGAGACAAGTGCACCCCCTACAGCGCTACGAAGCGGCTGGGGTTCACGCCGCGCAGCAGGTAGCGGTTGAGCAGTGTGCCGGTGGGGCTGAACTCGTAGACGTAGCCGTTGGTGGCGTAGGCGCGGGCATCCGATGCGTACATGTGGGCGGAGAAGGGCGATATGTACAGCGCGTAGGGCGACTGCATGGAGGCAATCACGGAGTCGGCGGCGGAGTAGTTGGCAAGCCCCTCGGAGGCAGAGAGCGACGGCAGAGCGATGGTGTGCGTGGAGAAGGCGTACTCGCCCGTGAGGTGCGAGAAGGCAGAGCCGAGACAGTAGAACCTGCCCTGCGCAGCGCAGCAGTACGTCGACGGGAAGTCGAAGACGCGGAACTCCTCCGATGCCATGTTCAGCACCACGGTGTGCGGCGGCGTGTTGTACATGTCGCCCGCAGCATTGATGCAGAGCCACTCGCGCCACTGCGCCACCTTGCCGTACAGGTTCTTGCAGCCCGTGTCGATGCGTCGCAGCTCGCGCATGGTCTGCGCGTCGACCACCGATATGGTCTGCTCGTAGCCGTGGTCCTGCGTCTGCGTGGAGTAGCCGCCCGTGTTGGCTACGTAGAGTCTGCCGTCGTAGTAGGCGATGCCCTCCGGCTCGTAGCCCACGTGGCAGGTGTCTACCACAAGCTTCGTTCGGAGGTCTATCTTCGCCACATATCCGTGGTCGGCGTACGACGTGACGTAGAGGTAGCCGCGGTGGTCGGTAGCCAAGCGCCGGTTGTTCGGTATGTTCTCCGTGGCAGCGATGGCGGTGCCGTCGGGACGTATGTACTGCACTATGTTCGACCAGTTTACGGAGATGGCTATCAGCGTGTCGTTCACCTGCAGTATGTCGTTCGCCGTGTCGCCGAGTCGCTCGCCCGGGTTCTGCTGTCTGAACCAGTGGTTGGTGAGCACGCCGTGGTCGAGCAGCGAGAGCGACGCGTTGTTCATGCCCCACAGACCCTCGCAGAGAATCAGCAGGCGGTCGGCGTTGGCTGTCGGCTCGCTCTTCGTGGGCGTGTCGTCGGCAGGCTCTAACGAACAGGCGGCGAGCAGCCACACGCACAGCACGGCGCAAGCACCGAGCCGGAAGCGTTGCAACGCACTGAGCGTTATGTGTTTCGGACGCAGGAACATAAGTATGCGGTTGAGATATTTCACTTGAAAAAATGTGTGTATATAGGTGCAAAGATACTATATTTATGTCAATAAATGTGTAAAAAGTAACATTTTGATAAATAATTTGTTATTATTTCAATTTTTATATTTAACAATAGTTCGTTAAAATTTGAGATAATGGCTAAGCAGCTTTACGTTGCCAGCCAAAGAGTTCTTTGATAGTATGACTAATTAACTTTCGGTTCGGTATTCTCCGACACTTGTTGAAAATTAATTTAGCGATGTATGTGCTTGCCATAATCTCCTTGAAAGAAGCCATGGAATACGGCAATTCATTTTCCTTCATCATCACTTTCGCAACATTCTGTGATGCGAATGATGCATTATAGGAAAAGTCCAACTGGTTCTTGTGTC
>OGHM01000207.1_pt1 | contig 34986 bp, 36 predicted proteins | sample 1571531 | NCBI WGS metagenome assembly OGHM01 (sample SAMEA2582031, study PRJEB24529) | metagenome | biome: Human gut stool | place: China | collected 2011 | reverse complement strand
TGATGACTTTAAGTTGAACATTCTCGTAGAGAAGAATTAAATAGTTAGGAGTTAGAAGTTAGGAGTCAGGAGTTATCCGAAGCTACTTGCTTCTAACTTCTTTCCTTAAAACTCTAGTCTAATAATAACTTTTATAACAAAACAACGTCTATGGCTAACGAAAAAGCACGTTATAGCGATGTAGAACTCGAGGAGTTCCGCGCTATCATTGAAGAGAAGTTAAAGGTGGCAAAGCAGACCTACCGTGACTGTATGGCTCAGCTCAACCACTCAGATAGTAATGATGTGGTAGATACATCACCAACCTACAAGGCTCTTGAGGAGGGCAGCGAGGCACAGAGCAAGGAGGAAATCATCCAGATGGCTCAGCGCCAGCAGAAGTTCATCAAGGGGCTGGAGGCTGCGCTGGTCCGCATTCAGAACAAGACCTATGGCATCGACCGCGAGACGGGCGAGTTGATTCCTAAGGAGCGTTTGCGTGCAGTACCTCATGCCACATTGAGTGTAGCTTCCAAGGAGGCTAGAAAGAAATAATAAATGGAGAAAAAAAGGAATTTACATATCGGCTGGCTCGTCACGGCAATGGTGGTTGTGCTGCTTATCATCGACCAATGGATTAAGCTGTACATCAAGACCCACTTTTGCCTTGGCGAGTCTGTTCGTGTTACAGATTGGTTTTTTATCGATTTCATTGAGAACAACGGAATGGCGTGGGGCATGTCGTTTATCGGCAAGTTCTGGCTCAGTCTGCTGCGCTCTGTAGCCATCGTCGCTCTCATTGTCTATCTCTATCGCATCATCAAGCGGGGTACGCATCGTCTGCTCTACATCATCCTCGTAGCCCTGGTACTTACGGGTGCCATCGGCAATATGATCGATTCGATGTTCTATGGTCTGATGTTCACTGCATCCTCGCCTTATTACGTATCCTATATGGTACCGTTCGGCGATGGCTATGCACCTTTCTTCATGGGTAAGGTCGTGGATATGTTCCGCTTCCCGTTCTTCGACTATACCTGGCCGGAGTGGGTACCTTTCTGGGGTGGTCAGCAGGGAACATTCTTCGATCCTGTATTCAATTTTGCTGATGCCTGCGTCAGCGTGGGTATCATCTCCATGCTGCTCTTCTGCCGCAAGGAACTGGAACAGCTCGGAGGAAGTAATAAGAAAAAGGAAGGGGAGAAGAAGGAGACTTCTGCTAATAAGGAAGATAAGAAATAGAAAGGAGGTATGAGAATGAAGAAGTTAATGATTTGTCTTGTGGCAGTGATGGCATTGCTTTTCTGCGTTTCATCCTGCAAGCCTTCCCTGCCTAGCGGCGTCTTGTCGAAGGGCAAGATGACGGATATTCTTTATGATTATCACCTGGCTCTGGCGATGGCACACATGGATGATAACGGCGACAAGGGACAGAGCCTGGCTTATCGCGAGGCGGTGCTCAGAAAACACGATGTCACCTCTGCCGAGTTTGATTCTTCCATGGTTTATTATATGCGTCATACCGAACTGCTGGAGGATGTGTATAAGGACCTGACCGACCGTTACAACAATGAGATTACAGCCATGGGCGGTAGTGCCAAGGAGGGAGGAGAATTTGCTAATCTCTCTGCCACCGGCGATACGGCTAATGTATGGAATCTCGCTACATCGATGGTGTTCATGCCTGTGAAGCCGTTCAATAGTACCAGCTTCGATATCAAGGTGGATTCTACCTTCCATAAGGGCGACCGCCTGATGCTCGATTTCGATGCGCAGTTCATCTACCAGGATGGTATGCGCAATGGTGTTGCGATGCTCGCAGTGCAGTTTGGTAACGACAGTATTGCTCAGCGTACCATCATGATTCAGAGTACCCAGCATTATTCGGTGGAACTCTCTGATGCTGATTCTCTTGGCATCAAGAGCGTGAAGGGATACTTCATGCTGATGAATGACGATAACGGCACGGGTGTCTCTTCTCAGACCACCTTGAAGCTGATGTTCCTGGAGCATATCAAGCTGATTCGCATGCATCCGCAGAAGCCTGTGGCAGCGCCGTCAGGAAGCTCTCCATCGGTATCATCCGATAGTCTCCGAAAGGATAGTGCATCATCCTCTTCATCCTCATCAGGTGAAAAACCGGGAGAGCAGACCTTCGAGATGTCATCCCAAAAGCCGGTTCATCCTATCAGAATGCCGGATGGCAAACCGCTGAAGCCGCTCAGGGAAATGAAGCCGATGAAGGCTGAACCTCTTAAGACGAGATAGCGATGGAGGAGCTGAGAAGATGCGGTGCTCATACCGTGGTGCTTCCCGATGGCACCATCCTGCAACAGGCTGTGGTGGAGATTGCCGAGGGTAGGGTAGTCAACTACTATGAGTTCCGTGAGGAGTTGCCCATGACCGAATGGCTGGGCGGAGAAATCAGGGTAGAGCGTGATGAGGAAGGCATCCTCTGCGCCCTATGGAACGGGAAAAGATTAAACAATAAACTATAAACAATAAACATTAATAATATGTTAAGCGTAGATCAATTAGAAGACAAGTTGATAGACTTGGCATTTGCTGAGGATATCGGTGATGGCGACCACACAACCTTGTGTTGCATTCCAGAGGACGCCATGGGTAAGAGCCATTTGCTCATCAAGGAAGATGGCGTTTTGGCAGGTGTAGAAATGGCAAAGAAGGTATTCGCACGCTTCGATCCTACCATGAAGGTAGAGGTTCTGTTGCAGGATGGTACCCACGTGAAGAAGGGCGACATCGCTATGATCGTAGAGGGCAAGACCCGTTCGCTGCTCCAGACTGAGCGCCTCATGCTCAACATCATGCAGCGTATGAGCGGTATCGCTACCATGACCGCTAAGTATGTAAAGCGCCTTGAAGGTACCAAGACTCACATCCTCGACACCCGTAAGACTACTCCAGGTCTCCGTATGTTGGAGAAGCAGGCTGTGAAGATCGGTGGTGGTATGAACCATCGTATCGGTCTCTTCGATATGATTCTCCTCAAGGACAATCACATCGATTTCGCTGGCGGTATCGATAACGCCATCGACCGTTGCCATGCTTATCTCAAGGAGAAGGGGCTCGATCTGAAGATTGAAATCGAGGTTCGCAGCTTCGATGAGCTCGACCAGGTATTGAAGCACGGCGGTGTCAACCGTATCATGCTCGATAACTTCTCTGTGCCTGATACCAAGAAGGCAGTAGATATCATCGCTGGCAAGTATGAGACAGAGTCATCTGGCGGTATCACCTACGATACCATCCGCGACTATGCTGAGCAGGGTGTTGACTTTATCTCTGTAGGTGCCTTGACACACAGTGTGAAGGGCTTGGATATGAGCTTCAAGGCTTGTGATTAATATAAATAAAGGTATATTTTATGAATAAGATTTTTGCTTCAGCCTTGATGGCTGTGGCTATGTTGGGCAGTGTCTCTGAGGCTGAGGCCTGCAGCAACTTCATCGTGGGCAAGAAGGCATCAGTAGATGGTTCGGTGATGTGTTCTTACAGTGCCGACGATTACGGTATGTTCCAGTACCTCTGCCATTATCCTGCGGCTAAACATGCCAAGGGCGAGATGCGCAAGATTTTCGATTGGGACAGCAATAAGTATTATGGCGAGATTCCTGAGGCTGCCGAGACCTACAACGTAATCGGCAACATCAACGAGTGGCAGGTTACCATCGGCGAGACTACCTATGGCGGTCGTGAGGAGATGGTGGATTCTACCGGTATCATGGACTATGGTTCACTCATCTATGTAGCTCTCCAGCGCAGTAAATCGGCACGCGAGGCTATCAAGGTGATGACCACCCTTGCCAATACCTACGGTTACAACTCTGGCGGTGAGACCTTTACCATCTGCGATCCTAAAGAGGCCTGGATCATGGAGATGATGGGTAAGGGTGCTGGTTCCAAGGGTGCTGTATGGGTAGCTCTCCGTATTCCGGATGATGCCATCTGTGCGCATGCCAACCAGAGCCGCATCGGCAAGTTCAATATGAAGGACAAGAAGAACGTGATGTATGCCAAGGATGTTGTATCTTTTGCCCGCAGCAAGGGCTGGTTCAAGGGCAAGGATGCTGATTTCTCCTGGAAGATGGCGTATGCAAAGCCTGATTTCTCGGGTCGTCGTTTCTGCGATGCCCGTGCCTGGGCGATGCTGAACCACTTCTATGATATGAGTCCTTATCTGGATTGGGCACTCGGCAAGAATCCTGATGCGCAGGATATGCCTCTCTGGGTGGTTCCTAACAAGAAGGTGAGCGTTCAGGATGTAGAGAATGTGATGCGCGACCATTACGAGGGTACTCCTCTTTCTGTAGCCGACGGTTCTGATATCGGCGGTGGTATCTGGGAGATGCCTTATCGTCCTACACCATTGATGTATAAGGTGGATGGCAAGCAGTATTTCAACGAGCGTCCTGTCAGCACCCAGCAGAGTGGTTTCGTATTCGTGAGCCAGATGCGTTCATGGTTGCCAAGAGAGATTGGTGGCGTGTTCTGGTTTGCCAACGACGATGCCAATATGGCTGCGTTCACTCCTGTATATTGCTCTATGACCGAGCGTCCTGAGTGCTACAATACTCCTGGTGCTGATGCCTTGCATTTCAGCAAGAAGAACGCTTACTGGGTTTGCAACATGACCAGCAACATGGTTTATCCTCGTTACAGTCTGATGTTCCCAACCTTGAAGGAGGTTCGTGATAGCTTGGACAACAGCTATTTCGCTGCTCAGGCAGGTGTTGAGAAGAAGGCTCAGGAGCTTTATGCCCAGAACCCACAGGCTGCAGTGAAGTATCTCAACGACTACAGTGTTGAGAAGGCTCAGCAGATGTTGGCTCGCTGGAACCAGCTTTTCGAGTTCATGGTGGTGAAGTACAATGATATGATTATCAAGCCAACCGATAAGAATGGTACCTTCAAGAAGACTCCATACGGTTTGGGTGCTACTCCAGTTCGTCCTGGTTATCCAGAGAAGTTTGCCAAGCAGCTTGTCAAGCAGAGTGGCGATAAGTTCCTGGTTCCAGAGGAGAAGAAATAAAACAAGAATCTCCCTATAAGTTCAGGTGTCTTTATCACCTGGCTTATAGGGAGATTTTGTATGTCGCTCCTTCAAACTTTACTTGGTGTCTAATGAGCTTTTCAATTTCTCAATATGCTTTAATGGCAACTCTTCCATCTTACGTGCAGATAGGAGATTGCCACGATGAAAGCATGGATGAGCATGAAGATAAAACATGCAAACTGAAATAGAAATAATGAGTCCATACGCTTCTTGAAATACTGGTTGTGATAAATAACTTTACAAGTTGAGCGTTGCGGAAAAAACTCTTAAGAGAAGCTGCCGTTTTCCTTAAGGAAAAATATATTTTCCCTTAAGGAAAAAAATAAAAATCCTTAAGGGAAAATTCTCAATCTCTTTTTCTCCCATTTTCCAGGCGTTTTCGTCTGATTCTCTCTTCCTTGAATATTGTTTACACGGATATTCCCCCAACCAGTATGTTTTGGCAGGTTGGGGGAATATTATGTGTTAAAATCACAAAAAAACTTTGTGTTGTCAGGGATTTGCTGTATATTTGCAGAACTAATTTAAAATATTAATGATTATGTCAACAACAGCAGCAAGAATCCCAACTTCGTTCAGGTTCCAAAGCAGTTTGCTGGAAGAACTGAAAGAAAAGGCTAAGGCTAGCAATCGCAGTCTTAACAACTATGTGGAAAGTCTTCTCATTAGTATTCTCCATCCTTCTGAAGTTGTAGAGGATAATACAATTGATGAAGAATTGCAGAAGAAGATTGATAAAGCAATGGATGAATATAAAAAAGGAGAGACTCTTCATTTTGAAAATTCAACCGAGATGAACGAATGGCTTGATTCTCTATGATTTACAAAATAGATTATTCAAAAGATGCTACTAAAGTTATCAAAAAATGGAAAAAATCGAATAAGCCTCTTTTTGAAAAACTAAGAAAGGTTCTGAATAGTATAGCAGAAACACCTCGTGAAGGTATTGGGCATCCTGAGGCAATGAAAGGGGGAAACGATATAACTTATTCCCGCCATATTACAGCTCATGACAGAATTATATATAATGTTTTTGATGACATTATTACTGTAGTTGTAATTGAAGTAGAAGGTCACTATAATGACAAATAACTCGCAAATATAATCTCCCCATAAGCCAGGCTACAGAAGCCTGTGCTTATGGGGAGATCTTGTTTTATTGTGATAGCTTTGTGATGTCACAGAGTCGCTTTCCTATTTCGTATGTCTCTTCAGGAAGATGCTGTGGTCGATGCAGGCTGGGAGCTCTTCCTTATAGTGAGTAACCATGATCATCGTCTTGTTCTTTCGCTTGCAGAATGCCTCGATGATATCCTTTACCAGGCGGCGGTTTCTGTTGTCAAGACCATGAAGAGGCTCGTCGAGGATGAGGAGCTCAGGATCCTTCACGAAGGCGCGTGCCAGAAGTACCAGGCGCTGCTCGCCACTTGACAGCTTCAGGAAACCACGATCTTCCAAACCCTCCAGACCGAACACCTTCATCCAGAAACGGCACTGGTCCATATCCTCTTCCTTAGGCTTTACATAGAGACCCACAGAATCGGTAAGGCCGCTCGCCACGATGCGGATGGCTGGCATATCACGCTGATAGGAACGGTGAAGCTCTGGAGATACATAGCCGATATGCTTCTTGATATCCCAGATGCTCTCGCCACTGCCACGAGGATTGCCGAAGAGGGCAATGTCGCAGGCGTAGCTCTGCGGATTGTCGGCACATACCAGGCTGAGCAGGGTACTCTTGCCGGCACCGTTCTGTCCGCTCAGCGCCCAGCGCTCACCATTGTTAACCGTCCAGTCGAGATCGTTGAGGATGATGCGCTCGCCATACTGGATGCGAACCTTGTTCATCTTCACCACTTCCTGACTGTGATATTCCCGGTCGCTATATGGCAGGTCGATGATGGCTTGTTCTAATTCTTCGCATAATACGTGGGCAGGGATGGGGTTGCGCTGTGCCAGATATTCTTCCTTGGTAAGCTTAGGATATACCTTCATATCCTTCACTTCTACCACGTGAGTGATGAAGTCTGGGATGTCATCGCTCTTGCTCAATACGAGGATGATCTGCAGATGATGCTCGGTGGTGAGTGACTTGAGAAGCTCCTTGAGCTGGTCGCGGGTGTCGGCATCCAGACCGATGAAAGGATTGTCCATGATCAGCACGCGAGGCTCTGAGAAGAGGGTAGAGGCAAGCTTGAACTTGCGGAGCTCTCCACTGCTCAGCAGGATGGTGTATTTGTCGAGCAGGTGGTGCATGTGGAACAGCTCGTAGATGTGTTCCTGCAGCTGTCTGCGCTCCGGCGTATCTTCGCCAGCCATCTGATAAGCCTCTTCCAGCTTATCCTTGACGATAGGCGTGTTCTCATCTATTTCCAGCTGGTTCCAGCGCTGCTGCAGGAAGTAGGTGCGGTCGTTGTCGCCTCCGTAGGTGTCACGGAAGGTGATATACTTGATATTGTCGCTCACCAGGGGCTTGGTACTAGGAGAAAAGTCGTAATCAGGATCGTGCATCAACAGCGGGTGTCTGCCCACAAGGATGTCCACGAACATCGACTTACCTCCACCATTGGGACCTACGATAGCGATATGCTCGCCGTCGCATGCCTCGAAGTTAACTGGCTCAGCCATACGCCATTCTGGCATACGGGTTACGCCATTCTGAATACTGATAATCTTTTGCATCTCTTTTTTTTGATATGATTGCTTGATAACAGGATGATATTTCCGGGCTGGGCTACTTGTGCGTGGTACGGTTGATAGCCGCCAGAAGCTTTGCCTGCGGACCCGTCATACCTGTACCTTTCTCTATGCGGCTGGCGTTCTTGGTAGCAAAATCCTTCCAGCTGCTATAGTGCCTGGCGCCCGTTTCGGGTCTGCCCATCTGCAGGAAATGGCAGTAGGCAGCGCCCAGGGCATCGGTGGCATCCATGTATTTCGGCATCTCGTCTTCCCGGATGTTGAGCATGCGCTGCAGCATCGCCGCCACCTGCTCCTTGGAAGCCTGACCTTGTCCGGTAATCGCCATCTTGATTTTCAGCGGAGCGTACTCGTGGATGGGTACGTCGTGGTGGATGGCAGCAGCGATAGCCACTCCCTGCGCCCTGCCGAGCTTGAGCATCGACTGCACATTCTTGCCGAAGAAGGGAGCCTCTATCGCCATCTCGTCGGGCAGATAGGAGTCGATGATGCCAGTCACCCGCTCGAAAATCCTGCCGAGTCGCAAGTAGGGATCTTTCTCCTTGCGCATGTCGATGACGCCCATCACCACCAGTTCTGCCTTGTTGCCGATGACGCGTATCACGCCATAGCCCATCACGTTGGTGCCGGGGTCAATGCCCAGGATGATTTTCTCTGTGTTCGATTTCTTCTGAATCATCTGAATGCTGTATCTTCTGAATCCTTGGAATTCTGAATGCTGTATCTTCCTGAATCTATCGGTCCATATATGGATTATGAGCCAATTCCTCGCCGATGCTGGTAGCCTCACCGTGACCAGACAGCACCTGTGTCTCATCCGGCAACATGCCGAGATGGCGCAGGCTGTTGATGATGCGGAACATGCTGCCGCCAGGGAAATCGGTTCTGCCGATGGAACTCTTGAAGAGGGTATCGCCCGAGAAGAGTACGTGCTCAGCCTCGCAATAGAAGCATACGGAGCCGTTGCTGTGGCCTGGAGTCTCGATGATGGTGAATTCGTGATTGCCGAACTTGATTACCTCATCTTCCTCAAAGAAATGACCGATAGGAGGGAACTGGGTGTCGAGCTGCATCTGGTAGAATGTCTCTGCCTGATGAGCCAGACCCTTCATCAGCTTCTCATCGCCCTGTGCCACTTCCGGCTTCAGTCCGAACTCCTGGTAGATGGTATCGTTGCCGAAATTATGGTCGAGATGACCGTGGGTAACGAGGAGATGAACAGGCTTCAGATTGTTCTTTCTGATATATTCTGTGATTGCCTTGCGCTCTTCTGGATAGAAGGCACCGCAATCTATGATGACGCACTCGAGGGTGTCATCGCTGACCACGTAGCAGTTCTCCTGCAACATGTTGACTTGGAATCTTTCGATATGTAGCATTTTACTTTTTTCTTTAATTTAAGCAGGAACATAAACCAGCTGCTTGTCCTGGCTGAACCACTCCTCATCGAAGAAGGTGCTGAGAGGGGTGATTTCCGAAATCTTATAATACTGCTTGAGCTCCTCCTTCAGATTGCCGCCCTTGAGGCAGAGCAAACCGTTAGGCAGGGCATTCTGACCCGCCTTCTTGAAGTTCTTCTTGATGATCTTCATCAGGTCGGGCAACTGCATCACGGCACGGCTCACCACGAAGTCGTACTTGCCTTTCTCGTCCTCGCCGCGCAGGTGTTCAGCCACCAGGTTCTTGAGTCCGATAGCGCCAGCCACCTCATTGCACACCTTGATCTTCTTGCCGGTGCCGTCGATGAGCTTGAACTTGCACTCAGGGAAGAGGATGGCGAGCGGGATGCCCGGGAAACCACCACCGCATCCGAAGTCGAGAATCTCTGAACCCGGGCGGAAGTTGATCGCCTTGGCAATAGCCAGAGAGTGGAGCACATGGTGCTCGTAGAGGTTGTCGATATCCTTGCGGCTGATGACATTGATCTTGGCATTCCAATCGCGATACAGACCGTCGAGGGCAGCGAACTGCTTCTTCTGCTCGTCGGTGAGGTGAGGGAAATATTTCTCTATGATATTCATTGTATCTTGTTTTTGTTTCTTTCTATCTATACTATATTTATTAATGTATATAAACCGATGCAAAGGTAGTGCAAATTGTAGATAAAACAAAATAAAATTAGCTTTTTTTGTATATTTAGTAGTTATTTCGGGGCTTGTTAGCAAAAAAATGTGTACCTTTGCACCCGAAAAAGATGTTAGATAGTATTTATTTAATATAAAAAGTAATGATAAAAGCAGCATTATTCGACTTAGACGGCGTGGTTTTCGATACCGAAAGCCAGTATTCCGTGTTCTGGGGAATGATAGGCAGGGAGTATCATCCGGAGATGCCTGACTTTGCGCTCCGCATCAAGGGACAGACCCTGGTTCAGATCTACGACAAGTACTTCTCTGATGATGCCACATTCGCTCATATTGATGGATACACCGATTACAAGTCGGAACAGGCTAAGATAACAGCTCGGCTCGATGAGTTCGAGCTGAATATGTCGTTTCCTTACATTCCCGGATTCGAAACTTTCCTGAAAGACCTAAAGGCGCATGGTGTGAAGTGCGCTGTGGTGACGAGCAGCAATCTGCAGAAGATGGAGCAGGTGTATAAGCATCATCCTGAGTTCAAGACCTATTTTGACCGCGTGCTCACCAGCGAAGATTTTGTCAAGAGCAAGCCGGATCCAGACTGTTATCTCAAGGGTGCTGCCTGTTTCGGAGCAAAGCCGGAGGAATGCGTAGGTCTGGAGGACAGCTTCAACGGACTGAAGGCTGTGAGAGCTTCGGGTGCATTTACCCTCGGACTCGCTACTACCAATTCTGCAGAGAGCATCCAGCCATACAGCGACTATGTGATAGCCGATTATAATGGATTCGGATACGATGACCTGGAGAAGATTGTAGAAACTTTTAAGTAAACACAATTATATGGGATATTTATCTACAGACAAAAAGAAAATCACAACCAAGACCTACGCCGAAATGAAGGCGGCAGGTGAGAAGGTTACGATGCTTACTGCCTACGATTTCACTACCGCAGGCATCATCGATGCAGCTGGCATCGATACCATCCTGATAGGTGATTCGGCTAGCAATGTGATGGCTGGAAATGCTGATACATTGCCTATCACCGTAGATCAGATGATTTACCACGCACGCAGTGTGGCCCGCGCCTGCAATCATGCACTCGTGCTCTGTGATATGCCTTTCGGCAGCTATCAGATAGGCAAGGAGGATGCCTTGCGCAATGCCTGCCGAATGATGAAGGAGACAGGCGTGGATGCGCTGAAGCTGGAAGGTGGCGTGGAAATTCTGGATACAGTTCAGGCACTCATCAATGCCGGTATTCCTGTTTGCGGCCATCTTGGACTTACTCCTCAGAGCGTGAATAAGTTTGGTGGTTACGGCATCCGTGCCAAGGAAGATGCAGAGGCTGAGAAGCTGATCAGCGATGCTAAAGCTCTGGATAAGGCTGGCTGTTTTGCCATCGTTCTGGAGAAGGTTCCTGCCAAACTGGCGGCTGAAGTTTCACGTCAGGTAAACGCTGTAACTATCGGTATTGGAGCTGGTAACGGTTGTGATGGACAAGTGCTGGTTTATGCTGATGCGCTCGGTATGACCCAGGGCTTCAAGCCAAAATTCCTGCGTCATTTTGCCCAGGTAGGCGAGGAGATGCAGAAGGGAGTAAAGGCTTATATCGACGCCGTGAAGAGCGTGGAGTATCCAAGCGCAGAAGAGAGCTACTAAGATGGATACGCAAAATACCCCGGTGCATTTTAAACTGTGGCACCGTGACTTTTGGTGTCTCTGCTTCGCCAATCTCTTCCTGATGACGAGCATCTACATGCTCCTCCTGAGCATACCTTATTTTATGGCTAAGGAGGGATATTCCGTTACTCAGATTGGCGTGGTTTATGCTGCTTATGGCTTGGGCATCTTTCTTTTGGGTGGCTTCTGCTCCTATCTGGTGCAGCGCTATCGCCGCAATCGGGTATGCCAGATATCCATCTTGGGTGTGGCAGTCAGTCTCGTCATCCTTTATTATCTGGAAACCTTCTGGAACATCAAGGTGGGCTTCGAGATGCTGGTGGTGATGCGTCTGATTCAGGGCGCTTTCCTGGGCTTGGCAGAGATGTCGCTGGCGAGTACGCTGATTATCGATACCTGTGAATCTTTCCAGCGTACGGAGGCGAATTATATCACCTCCTGGTTTGCCCGCTTTTCCATTGCGGTAGGTCCATTGCTGTCGCTTCTGGTCTATCATGTCTTCAGTATGAAAGTCGTTTTTCCTGTAGCCTCGGTATTGGCATTGGTTGCCTTGGTGCTGGTTTCCAGAGTGAAATTCCCGTTCAAGGCTCCGTCAGAAAACGTGTCACTCATCAGTAGCGACCGCTTTTTCCTGCCTCAGGGATTTCCGCTGTTCGTCAATATTGTATGCATCATGGTGATACTGGGCTTCTATCTGTCGCAGCCTCATTCTCTCACCGTCTATGTGATGTTTTTTTGCGGACTGTTTCTGGCATTGGTGGCTGAGAAATACGTTTTTGCAGATGCAGAGCTGAAGAGTCAGGTAATCGTGGGACTGATATTGATCGCGGCAGCAGAATTTGTTTCCTTAAGCGATCAGAGCTTTGCCGAAGAGATGCTTGTACCTGCCTTGCTTGCCTTGGGAGTGGGTATCATCGGAAGCCGATTCCTGCTTTTCTACATCAAGCTTGCCAAGCATTGCCAGCGTGGCACCAGTATGAGCTCCTTCTTCCTGGCGTGGGAACTGGGGTTGAGCTTAGGAATCGGATTGGGTTTCTGGCTAGTGAAGGACTTGTATCCGAAGGGTCTTGGTATGGATCTGGTGATCTTGAATCCAGTGTATAATGAACTTGTGTATCCAGCTTTCGGATTGACAGTGGTTTCTCTTCTGATGTATAATTTCCTAGTACATCCATGGTATATGAAGCATCGCAATCGCTGATGCTTCGTGTGCCTGCTTTATTAAAAGTTTCTAAAAATAGCGTTTGTGAAACTTTTTTAATATAATTTAGTTAGCTTTATTCGCTTTTGTGCTCATAATTGAGTACTTTTGCGTTTGATTTGAGGACGGAGGGCATTTTGGAAGTGCCCTTTGTTCTGTTTTTAGAATGAATTAAACGTAAAATTGATAATAAGATTATGGCAGAAGCTATTGATATCCGTGAGTTGAATATCCGGATTGAACAACAGAGTCAGTTCGTTACCAACCTGGTAATGGGCATGAACAAGGTCATCGTAGGTCAGAAGCACCTCGTTGACTGTCTCCTTATCGGTCTTCTCTCTGATGGTCACATTCTCCTGGAAGGTGTACCAGGTCTGGCGAAGACTCTTGCAATCAAAACATTGTCACAGTTGATTAGTGCAGACTATAGCCGCATACAGTTTACACCCGATTTGTTGCCTGCCGACGTGATCGGTACGCAGATCTATTCGCAGAAGGATGAAGCCTTCCATGTGAAGCGAGGACCTGTGTTTGCCAACTTCGTCCTGGCGGATGAGATCAACCGTGCTCCAGCCAAGGTGCAGAGTGCCTTGCTTGAGGCGATGCAGGAACATCAGGTAACCATCGGCGAGCAGACTTTCCATTTGCCTAATCCATTCCTGGTGATGGCTACCCAGAACCCGGTAGAGCAGGAGGGTACCTATCAGTTGCCTGAGGCTCAGGTGGACCGTTTCCTCCTCAAGGTTATCATCGATTATCCTACCATCGAAGAAGAGAAGCTCATCATCCGTGAGAACATCCAGGGTGGTCTGCCTACCGTGACTCCGGTTACTACTGCCGAGGAAATCCTGAAGGCTCGCAGCATCGTCAACGAGGTGTATATCGATGAGAAGATTGAGCAGTATATTGCCGACATCGTCTTTGCTACCCGTTATCCAGACCGTTACGGCCTGGGTGAATTGAAGGATATGATCACCTTTGGCGGCAGTCCTCGTGCCAGCATCTCACTTGCCAAGGCAGCCAGAGCCTACGCCTTCATCAAGCACCGTGGTTACGTGATTCCTGAGGATGTGCGTGCCGTGGCTCACGATGTGCTCCGCCACCGCATCGGCCTCTCTTACGAGGCAGAGGCAAGCGAAATCACCAGCGAGGAAATCGTCAGCCGCATCATCAACAAGGTTGAAGTGCCTTGAGTTAGTTCAAAATTCAAAGTAAATTAAGTTGGATACACAAGATATCTTAAAGAAAGTTCGGAAGATCGAGATCAAGACTCGCGGATTGAGCCAGAACATCTTCGCCGGCCAGTATCATTCTGCCTTCAAGGGTAGGGGAATGGCCTTTGCCGAGGTGCGCGAATATCAGTATGGCGACGACGTGAGAGACATCGACTGGAATGTGACGGCTCGCTTCCATCGCCCTTTCGTCAAGGTCTTTGAAGAAGAGCGAGAGCTTACCGTGATGCTGATGGTGGATGTGAGCGGTTCGCTCGATTTCGGTACCATGCGCCAGATGAAGCGCGACCTGGCTACCGAGATAGCTGCAACCCTTGCCTTCAGTGCCATCCAGAACAACGACAAGATAGGTGTCATCTTCTTTTCCGACAGAATAGAGAAATATATCCCTCCCAAGAAGGGACGCAAGCATATCCTTTACATCATTCGTGAGATGCTCGACTTTCATCCCGAGAGTCAGCGTACCGATATCGGATGTGCCCTGGAATACTTCACGAGGGTGATGAAGCGTCATTGCACGGCTTTCGTCATCAGCGACTTCTACGACAACAAGGACTATCAGCACCAGCTGCAGATAGCCAACCAGAAGCACGATGTGGTGGGAATACAGGTGTATGATCCGCGTGCCAAGCAGCTGCCCGACGTGGGACTGCTCAAGGTGATGGATGCCGAGACGGGACACGAGATGTATATCGATACCAGTTCGAAGAAATTGAGAGTGGCTCACACCCAAAACTGGTTGCGACAGCAGGAGAATCTGCGACAGCTCTTTGCCAAGAGCAAGGTAGATTGGACTTCGGTAGCCACCAACGAGGACTTCTCGAAGGCGCTCCTGATGCTGTTTAAACAGAGAGGCTAAAGTAAGATAACATGAAAATAAAGAATATCATATTGACGATGGCGCTGATGGGTTGCTCTACGCTGGCTTTCGGTCAGACCGTGGAGCAGCGCATGGATTCCCTGCAGCTGCTTATCGGACAGCAGACCATCCTGCACCTCAAGGCTACTGCCCGGAAGGGTGTCAGAATCGTGCTGCCATCCTTCAAGCCTCAGGACCAGATTGTACCTGGTGTAGAGGTGGTGGAGCAGAGCAAGGGCGACACGATGCAGATGGGTGATGACCGCATCCAGGTGAGCCGCGACTATACGCTTACCTCTTTCGATGAGAAGGTGTATGTGGTTCCTGCACTCGATGTGAAGATCGACGGCAAGAGCTATCACGGAAATCCGTTGGCGCTGAAGGTGCTCACCGTTCCGGTAGATACGATGCATCCTAACCAGTTCTATCCGGCAAAGGGTGTACAGGATAATCCTTTTGAATGGAGTGAGTGGAGCTTCGCCTTCTGGTTGAGCCTGCTGATGATTATCATCTGTGGTGCAATGATTTATCTACGCAATCGTCTGAAGAAGAACAAGCCTATCATCGCCCGCATCCGCATCGTGAAGAGGGTGCCTGCCCATGAGAAGGCACTGCGTGAAATCAATGACATCAAGCATCATCATACCAGTGCCAGCCAGGAGACTCAGAAAGAGTACTACACCCAGTTGACCAATACGCTGCGTGCCTATATCGTGAGCCGCTTCGGATTCAATGCGATGGAGATGACCAGTGGAGAAATCATCGAGCACCTGCGTGCTTCGGGCGACCAGAAGATGATAGACGAGCTGAGAATGCTCTTCTCCACCGCCGACCTTGTGAAGTTTGCCAAGTACGAGATTCCGATGAACGAGAACGATGCCAACCTGGTGAATGCCATCAACTTCATCGATCAGACGAAGACTGATGAGCAGCCTAAGGAAGAGAAGATCGTTCCAACGCTCAGCACCGAAGACCAGAAGTCGCAGCAGCAGCGCCGACTCATCAAGACCCTGCTCTGGGTGGGCGGCATCAGCGTAGTTGCCATCTTCGGCTACATCGTTTATCAGGTAGCGATGCTCGTGATGTAAATGTCATCAGGCTCAGAAAGAGAGATGGTGATGTAATGTCATCAGGCTCAGAAATCCAGAGCCGGTGATGTAAACAATAAAAAGAAATTAAGAAATGGAATTTGCAAGTAAAGCATATTTTCTGCTGCTCCTGCTGCTGATACCTTATATATTATGGTATTTCCTGGGCAGGAAGAAGAGCGAGCCTACGATGCGCATGAGTAATACCCGCATCTATCAGTATGCTCCGAAGAGCATGCGCGTCAGACTCATCCATCTGCCGATGGTGCTGAGATGCATCTGCTTCGTGCTCATCGTCATCGCCATGGCCCGTCCGCAGACCCACTATTCCTGGGACAACAAGACCGTAGAAGGTATCGATATCATGCTTGCCATGGACGTATCAACCTCTATGCTTGCCGAGGACCTGAAGCCAAACCGTATGGAAGCGGCGAAGGATGTTGCCACTGAGTTTATCTCAGGCCGTCCTACCGACAATATCGGACTCACCATCTTTGCCGGAGAGGCTTTCACGCAATGTCCGATGACCACCGATCATGCCAGTTTGCTCAGACTCCTGCATGATACCCGCACCGATATTGCGGCTCGCGGACTCATCGACGACGGTACCGCTGTGGGTATGGGACTTGCCAACGCCGTGACCCGACTCAAGGATTCCAAGGCAAAAAGCAAGGTGGTAATCCTGCTCACCGACGGTAGTAACAACATGGGTGACATCTCGCCTATGACCGCTGCCGAGATAGCCAAGAGCTACGGCATCAGAGTCTATACCATCGGTGTGGGAACCAACAAGGTGGCGCCTTATCCGATGCCTGTGGCAGGAGGCGTACAGTATGTCAATATCCCGGTGGAAATCGATACCCAGACGCTGCGCGACATCGCTCAGACCACCGATGGAAACTTCTATCGAGCTACGAGTACTGCCGAGTTGAAGAAAATCTACAAGGACATCGACAAGTTGGAGAAGTCTAAGTTTAATGTGAAGCATTTTGCCAAGCGCTATGAGGCCTATCAGCCTTTTGCCCTGGGTGCACTCCTGATACTGCTCCTGGAGATATTGCTCCGCCTCACTTGGTTCAGAAGAATTCCTTGATGAAAGAGGAGTTTAGACAAAATAGATTATAACATCATATAAATATGTTAAGATTTGAAGATCCTACGTTTCTCTGGCTGCTCTGGCTGATACCGGTGCTCATACTGGTTCGTCTGGTAGGCTGGAGAAGGCGAAAGGCTAAGCTGAAAAGATTGGGCGATCCAGAACTGCTCAAGCAGTTGATGCCCGACATATCCAAATACCGTCCTACGGTGAAGTTTGTGCTGATGCTTGCTGCCTTGGCACTTGTCATCGTGATGGTGGCTCGCCCTCAGATGGGAAGCAAGATTTCTCACGACAAGCGTAATGGCATCGAGACGATGATCTGTCTCGATATCTCCAATTCCATGCTTGCCGAGGATGTGGCTCCTTCCCGTCTTGACAAGAGCAAGATGCTGATAGAGAATCTGGTAGATAACTTCAGCAACGACAAGATCGGACTGATTGTCTTTGCAGGCGATGCCTTCGTGCAGTTGCCTATCACCAGTGATTATGTATCGGCAAAGATGTTCCTGCAGAATATCACACCGGGGCTGATCCAGACTCAGGGTACCAATATCGGCGATGCCATCTCGCTTGCCACCAAGAGTTTTACCCAGCAGGACAATGTGGGTAGAGCCATTATCGTGATTACCGATGGTGAGGACCATGAGGAGGGTGCCAAGGAGGCAGCCGAGATTGCCCAGAAGAAGGGCATCAACGTGTTTATCCTCGGTATCGGTAATACCAAGGGTGCTCCTATCCCGATGGGCGATGGCTCTTATCTGAAGGATCATGCAGGCAATACCGTGATGACTGCCCTCAACGAGCAGATGTGCCGCGAACTGGCGCAGGCTGGCAAGGGTCAGTATATCCATGTGGATAATACGAGTGATGCAGAAAAGGCATTGAATGATGACCTTACCAAGTTGCAGAAGGGAGATATGACCAGCGTGATATACAGTGCCTACGATGAACAGTTTCAGGCTGTGGGCATTCTCATCATTCTCCTGCTCATCATCGAGGTCTGCATGCTGGAAGTAAAGAATCCGTTGCTCAGGAACATCAAGTTCTTCAAAAGGGATTCCTTGAAGCTGCCGAAATAAAGCAGCTTCATAAGTCTGGGCTGTCACCTATTCGCCCTGAAAGGGCAGAAGCTCTTAGCCCAGGGCATCGCCCTGGGTAAAGCGAGTAGTAGCAAGGCGCCCTGAAAGGGCAAAAGCTTTAAAATATAGATGTAAAAATGAAGTATATACATTATATAATAGTAACAGTGGCAATGTTGCTGGTGGGTACGGCACAAGCCGGAGCCCAGACTGATCGCAACCTGATCCGTCAGGGCAATCGTGCCTTCAAATCCCAGAAATGGGCATTGGCAGAAACCCAATATCGCAAGGCTATCTCCAAGAATCAGAAGAATCCACAGGCGATATACAATCTTGGGTGTGCGCTCATGGCGCAGCAGAAAGACTCCATGGCGATACAGCAGTTTACCAATGCTGCCCAGTTGGAAACCAACCGCCTCCGCCGTGCTGCCAGCTATCACAACATGGGCGTGATCATGCAGAACCACCGTGAATATGCCCAGGCCATCGAATACTACAAGATGGCGCTGAGATGCAATCCACAGGACAATGAGACCCGTTATAATCTTGCCCTCTGCAAGAAGTTGCTCAAGAACAATCCGCAAAACAAGGATAAGAACAAGAACAACAAGGATAAGAACAAGGACAAGAACAAGAAGGATCAGAATAAGGACAAGAACAAAGACAACAAGGATAAAAACGACGATAAGAACAAAAACGACAAGAACAAGAATAAGAATAACAAAAATAATCAGAACCAAAACCAGCCGAACCAGGACAAGATGAGCCGCGAGAATGCCGAGCAGCTCCTGAATGCCGCCGTTCAGCAGGAGCAAGCCACCAAGCGCAAGTTGCAGAAGGCGATGAGCCAGCCACGCAGGAAGGCTTACGACAAGAATTGGTAAAAGATTAGATGAGATAAAAATACGATTTACATATAATATTTAGCTATTATTTAAGATACGATATGAAAAGAATAGGTTGGTATTTGATATTGCTGATATGCTTGCTAGGCTACCAGGTGCATGCGGTGGCCCAGCATATCTCCGTGTCGGCTCCATCGCACGTAGCGGCTGGAGAAAACTTCCGTGTCGCCTATACCATCAACACCCGTGATGTAGAGGAATTCAGAATGGGTGCGGTGCAGGATGGACTCGAAGTCATCGCAGGCCCTTACACATCCTCGCAATCCAGTTATCAGATGATCAACGGACATACCTCGTCCTCTTCATCTGTAACCATCACCTACACCCTTTATGCGGCAAAGAATGGTACCTTCAATATTGGTTCTTCCCACGCCATCGTGGATGGTAGGAACCTGGCTTCTCGCGCCGTGAAGATTACGGTGTCGGGTCACGCCCAGCGTACCAACGGCGCTCCTAGCATGCACGGACAGGATAGCTACGACCAACCTCGTATGCGTACCGCAGGCTCTGCCATCTCAGGCAGCGACCTCTTCATCAAGGTGTCTGCCAACAAGAAGAGAGTACACGAGCAGGAACCTATCCTGCTTACCTACAAGGTATATACACAGGTGGAACTCACCCAGCTGGAAGGCAAGATGCCAGACCTGAAGGGATTCCACAACCAGGAAGTACCTCTGCCACAGCAGAAGACCTTCCATACCGAAATGGTGAACGGCCGTCCTTACAAGTGCGTTACCTGGAGCCAGTATGTGATGTATCCTCAGATGACCGGTAAGCTGGAGATTCCTTCCATCACCTTCAAGGGCATCGTGGTACAGCAGAACCGCAATGTCGATCCTATGGAGGCCTTCTTCAATGGCGGATCCGGATATGTAGAGGTAAAGAAGGACATCAAGGCTCCGGGTATCACCCTGCAGGTAGATCCGTTGCCTCAGCGCCCTGCCAACTTCTCGGGTGGAGTAGGTAAGTTCAATATCTCTGCTTGTCTTGACAAGAAGGAAATCAAGGCAGGCGAACCGATCACGCTCCGTGTGATTGTGGGAGGTATCGGAAACCTCAAGTTGCTTAAGCAGCCAGTAGTGAATTTCCCGAAGGATTTCGACAAGTATGATGCCAAGGTAGCAGATAAAACCCGACTCACCGCCAATGGAGTGGAGGGTAATATGATCTACGATTTCCTGGCTGTGCCTCGCAATCAGGGCAGCTATACCATTCCTGCCGTGGAGTTCACCTATTATGATACCAGCAAGAATGCGTATAAGACCATCAAGACCCAACCTTTCACTCTGAACGTGGAGAAGGGAGATGGATCGACATCCGAGTCGGCTGACTATACCAGCAAGGACAAGGATATCCATACCATCAAGTTGGGCAAGACCTCACAGCATCAGGCAGATGATATGTTCTTCGGAAGCTTCGGCTACTGGACCAGTCTGCTCATTCCGCTCATCGCCTTCTTCGTGCTGCTGGTGGTATTCCACCGCAGAGCCATCGAGAATGCCGACATCGTGAAGAAGCGCTCCAACAAGGCGGGCAAGATTGCCACCAAGCGTCTGCGCATGGCCAACAAGCTGATGCTGCAGGGCAAGCAGGGCGAGTTCTATGATGAGGTGATGCGTGCCCTCTGGGGATATATGAGCTACAAGCTGAACATGCCGGTAGAGCAGCTCTCTCGTGAGAATATCCGTGAGAAACTCATCGCCCACGATGTGGACGATGTTACAATACAGAAGTTTACTTCCGCTCTCGATGAGTGCGAGTTCGAGCGTTATGCTCCAGGCGATCCTGCCGGCAATATGAACCGTACCTTCGAATCGGCAATGACAGCGATTATGGAAATAGAAAATGCAATCAATGCGACTCGCAAGAACGCCAAGAAGCATCCTGCCGGATATTCCTTCGTATGGCTGCTCCTGGCGATGCTGGGCTTCGGCGCTTCTCCGGTATCGGCAATCACCAAGAACAATGCCGATACCGAATACCAGAAGGGCAACTACCAGCAGGCTATCCGCGACTACGAAGAGCTGCTCAAGAATGGTGCCTCTGCCGAGATTTACTACAATCTCGGCAATGCCTACTATCGTACAGACAATATCACCAAGGCGGTGCTCAACTATGAGCGTGCCCGCCTGCTCTCGCCTGGAGATGAGGACATCAACTTCAATCTCCAGTTTGCACGCAGCAAGACCATCGACAAGATTACCCCGGTAAGCGAAATGTTTTTTGTTACCTGGTATAAGGCGCTGGTCAACTTTACGAGTGTAGATAACTGGGCGAAGACTGGTATCATCTCCATCATCATGGCGCTGCTGCTCGTGCTGCTCTATCTCTTCGGTCCGCACATCCTGATGCGCAAGATCGGCTTCTTTGGCGGTATCGGCTTCTTCCTCGTCTTCCTGCTGAGCAATCTCTTTGCCTATCAGCAGAAGCAGGCGCTCGACAACCGCAAGGGTGCCATCATCATCTCACCTTCCGTGAACATCAAGAAGACGCCTGCCAAGACTAGTACCGATCAGTTTGTTCTCCACGAGGGTACCCGTGTAGATATCATCGACAAGGGTATGACCGACTGGCGTGGCATCCGCGTAGGCGATGGAAGAGAAGGATGGATCGAGACCAAGCACCTCGAGGAAATCTAGGAGAATGAAGTGGATGGAGCGTCAGACACTGATATCATTCTACATTCAACATTAAATATAAAACAATAAGTAAATGGATTTTAGTTCGATACAAGATATTGACTTTCAGATACTGCAGTGGTTCAACGGCAGTAACAATGTGATTCTCGACCAGTTGGTGATGGCACTTACTTCGGGTTTCACCTGGATACCGCTCTATCTTGTACTCTTTATCATCGTGATGCGCAATAATGAGACGATCGGGCAGATTGGTCTTATTGTAGGCTGCGCATTCCTGTGCATTCTTTTTGCCGATGGCATTGCCGAGGGAATCATCAAACCGCTGGCGGCAAGATGGCGACCTTCCAACGATCCGCTGGTAAAATATTCCGTACAGGTAGTGGATAATCTTCGTCTGAAGGACTACAGTTTCTGTTCGGCGCATGCAGCCAACACCATGGCGATAGCCGTGTTCTTCTCGCTGCTTGTAAGGAGCAGGATGCTCACCTTCACCCTGGTAGCATGGTCGCTGGTGAACTGCTGGACCCGCCTCTATCTGGGCGTTCATTATCCGCTGGACATCGTTTGCGGCATGTTGTTGGGCATGGTGGTTGGTACGCTGGTATATCTTTTCTTCCATCGTATGTACCGGCGTATGTCACCGGAAATCAAGTATGTTTCGAATCAATATACCTGTACGGGATATGATTGCGATGACATCGATATGATTATGACCGTTCTGATGCTCACCCTCGTATATGTCATCCTGCGTGCCGTCGTTCTGATGATGGGATTATAGTAGTATAATAGCCTTTTCTGAAAAAAGGCAAATCATAAAGATCAAAGTTCAAAGCTCAAAGTTCAAAGTAAAATAATGGATACAAAACATATTAAGATAAGTGATTATAATTACGATTTGCCAGATGAGCGCATCGCCAAGTTTCCTATTTCACAGCGTGACCACAGTAAACTGCTGGTCTATAAGCATGGTGAGGTGAGCGACGATGTGTTCTTCCATCTTCCCGACTATCTGCCAAAGGGTGCCATGATGGTATTCAATAATACCAAGGTAATCCAGGCGCGCATGCATTTCCGCAAGGAGACGGGAGCACTCATCGAGGTGTTCCTGATGGAACCTGCTGCACCTACCGATTATGAGCTGATGTTCCAGACTTCGGGTCACTGCTCATGGCTCTGTATGATTGGTAACCTGAAGAAATGGAAAGAGGGAAGCCTGAAGCGCGACTTCGAGATCAAGGGTCATCAGCTTACCCTCTCTGCTACCATGCGCCGTGGAGATGCGCTCAGCACAGAGGCGGCTGAAATGGTGGCTAAAGGTGGCGGCACCAACTACTGGGTGGATTTCGACTGGGACAACGAGCATGTTTCCTTTGCCGAGATTCTCGAAGCAGTGGGAGAGTTGCCTATCCCTCCTTATCTGAACCGCAAGACAGAAGAAAGTGACAAGACCACTTATCAGACTGTATATTCCAAGATCAAGGGTAGTGTGGCTGCCCCAACAGCCGGCCTGCATTTCACCGATGCGGTGCTCCAGGACCTGGATGCGCATGGCATTGACCGTGAAGAGGTAACCCTTCATGTTGGAGCGGGAACCTTCAAGCCGGTGAAGAGTCTTGAGATAGAAGGTCATCAGATGCATACCGAATATATCGTGGTTCATCGTCGCAGTCTGGAAAAGCTCATCAAGCACGAGTGCCAGGTCATCGCCGTGGGAACCACCAGTGTGCGCACCATCGAGAGTCTCTACTATATGGGCGTGCATCTCATCAAGCATCCTGAGGCAAGTGAAGAGGACCTGCATGTAAAACAGTGGGATCCATACGAGCTGTCGGCAGATGGCAATCTGGTGGATGACATCACTCCGGTGCAGGCTATCCAGGCAATCGTCGATTATCTCGACCGCAACGGATTGGAAGCCCTTCACTCCAGCACGCAGATCATCATCGCTCCTGGTTATACCTATAAGATTGTGAAGATGCTGGTAACCAATTTCCATCAGCCTCAGAGCACCCTGCTTCTCCTGGTGAGTGCCTTCCTGCATGGTGATTGGAAGAAGGTATATGATTATGCCCTCTCTCATGATTTCCGATTCCTGAGCTACGGAGATTCCTCCCTGCTTATCCCGTAACTTGATTTAAAAGTTATAAATGAAAATGTAATGTCGCCCTGAAAGGGCAAAAGCTTCAATAATATAAAAAAACAAATAGATGATTTCAGTAGAAGGACTGAAAGTAGAGTTTGGCGTAAAGCCACTTTTCAATGATGTAAGCTTCGTAATCAACGACCGCGACCGTATTGCCCTGGTAGGCAAGAACGGTGCCGGCAAATCTACGATGCTGAAGATTCTCTGTGGCTTGCAGAAGCCAACCTCCGGCGTAGTGGCTATCCCTAATGAAACCACCATCGGCTATCTGCCTCAGGTGATGAAACTGCAGGATGATACCACCGTGAAGCAGGAAACCCGAAAGGCTTTCGCCCACAATACCGAGATGAAGGCGCGCCTCGACAAGATGCAGCAGGAAATGGCCGACCGCACCGACTACGAGAGCGAGAGCTATGCCCAGCTCGTGGAGAAATTCACCCAGGAACATGATCGCTATATGATGATGGGCGGTGAAAACTACGAGGCGGAAATAGAGCGCACGTTGAGCGGTCTGGGTTTCACCCGTGAAGACTTCGACCGTCCTACCCGGGAGTTCTCTGGTGGATGGCGTATGCGTATCGAGTTGGCAAAGATCCTGCTCCAGAAGCCGGATGTGCTCCTCCTCGATGAGCCTACCAACCATCTTGATATCGAGAGTATCCAGTGGCTGGAGCAGTTCCTGGCGCAGAGTGCCAAGGCGGTGGTGCTGGTAAGTCACGACCGTGCCTTTATCAATAATGTAACCAACCGCACCCTGGAGATTACCTGCGGCAGGGTAGAGGATTACAAGGTGAAATACGATGAGTATGTGGTACTTCGTGCCGAGCGCCGCGAGCAGCAGCTCCGCGCCTACGAAAACCAGCAGAAGGAAATAGCCGATATCAAGGATTTCATCGAGCGTTTCCGCTATAAGCCTACCAAAGCTGTACAGGTGCAGAGCCGCATCAAGCAGTTGGAGAAAATCGTTCCTATCGAGGTGGACGAGGTGGATACCAAGCAGATGCATCTGAAGTTCCCTCCTTGTCTCCGTAGCGGCGATTATCCGGTTATCTGCGATGAGGTGAGAAAGGATTATGGCGATCATACCGTCTTCGACCATGTGACCCTTACCATCAAGCGTGGCGAGAAGGTGGCATTCGTAGGTAAGAATGGTGAAGGTAAATCTACCCTGGTGAAGTGTATCATGGGTGAGATTCCTTTTACGGGCAATCTCAAGATTGGTCATAACGTGCAGATTGGTTATTTTGCACAGAACCAGGCACAGCTCCTCGATGAGAAGCTTACCATCTTCCAGACCATCGACAATGTGGCTACCGGCGAGATGCGCCTCAAGGTGAACGATCTGCTGGGTGCCTTTATGTTTGGTGGCGAAACTTCCGAGAAATATGTCAAGGTGTTGAGTGGAGGAGAGCGCAGTCGTCTGGCGATGATCAAGCTCCTGCTCGAACCGGTGAATCTCCTGATTCTCGATGAGCCTACCAACCATCTTGACATGCAGTCGAAGGATGTGTTGAAGGAAGCCATCAAGGCATTCGACGGCACCGCCATCATCGTGAGCCACGACCGTGAGTTCCTCGACGGACTGGTAGATAAGGTATATGAGTTTGCCGGTGGCAAGGTTCGTGAGCATCTGGGCGGTATCTACGATTATCTCCGTGCCCACAATGCCGAGAGCATCAGTCAGGCACTTGCCAATCAGGTCGGAAGTCAGAATATGTCATCTGCCGGCTCTCCATCTTCTTCATCATCATCTGCAGAATCTTCCGAAGTTTCCTCCGGCAAGCTCAGCTATGCCGAGCACAAGGAGCAGCAGAAGAAGATTCGCAAGGCTGAGAAGGCGGTGAAGGAATGCGAGACGAAGATTGAAAAGCTCGAAACCCGCAAGGCTGAGATTGATGCCCTCCTGATGAAGCCTGAGAATGCTACGAATATGGAACTCGTTACCGAATATACCGAGCTGATGAAGAGCCTGGATGAGGAAAACGAGAACTGGATGATGCTCTCCGAAGAACTGGAGGAAATCAAGAATTCATAGTTAAAACAATAATAAATAACGAGAAAATGAAAATGAAGTACATCCTTCCGATGATGATGCTCGCAGCCATGCCTTTGGCTGCTGATGCTCAGAACAAGTCGGGACTTGTCATGAGCAATCTTGACAAGACAGCAAAGCCTGCTGATGATTTCTATCAGTTTGCTACCGGTGGCTGGCAGAAGAACAATCCGCTGCCTGCTGCCTACAGCCGTTATGGTAGTTTCGATCAGTTGGCTGAGAACAGCAACAAGCGTATCAACTCTATCCTTGATGAGCTCAAGAAGAAGACCTACAAGGCTGGAACCATCGAGCAGAAGCTTTCCGACTTCTATAAGTTGGCGCTCGACATCGACCGCCGCAACAAGGAGGGCATTGCTCCCGTAAAGCCTCTCCTCGACGAGATTGCTGCTGCCAAGACCAAGGCAGATCTCCAGAACTTGCAGGTGAAGTATGCCATGCAGGGCTTGGGCGTAGGTTTCGGTACCGGTTTCGGTGCTGATGAGAAGAACGTTACCATGAACATCTACAATGTGATGCAGGGTGGTTTGACTCTCGGTTCCAAGGATTACTACCTCAACAACGATGCTGCTACCGTAGCTATCCGTGAGGCATTCAAGACCTACGTGGCAAAGATGTTCCAGCTCTATGGCTTCTCTGCTGCCGATGCTGCCAAGAAGGCACAGAAGGTATTCCTCCACGAGACCAGTCTTGCTACTATCTCCAAGAGCCGTACCGAACTCCGTGACCCACAGGCTAACTACAACAAGATGAGCCTGAAGCAGTTTAAGGAGAATTATCCAAACATTCCTCTCGAAGCATTGGCTAACGGCGAGGGTATCAAGAGCGAATATATCCAGGAGATGATTGTGGGTCAGCCTGCATTCATGGCTGGTTACGATAAGATTACTGCTGCTGAGGATGCTGAGACCTTGAAGGCTTTGATGGAGTGGAGTGTCATCGGCAGTTCTTCTGCTTATCTCACCGATGAGATCCGTGAGGCAAACTTCGATTTCTTCGGCAAGACCATGAGTGGCAGAAAGGAAGACCATCCATTGTGGAAGCGTGCCACCTCTCAGGTAGATGCTCAGATGGGTGAGGCACTCGGCAGAATCTACTGCAAGAAATTCTTCCCTGAGTCTTCCAAGAAGATGATGGAGACTTTGGTCAAGAATCTCCAGGTGAGTCTCGGCCAGCGTATCGATGCTCAGGAGTGGATGAGTGCAGAGACCAAGGCGGCTGCCCACAATAAGCTCGATAAGTTCTATGTCAAGATTGGTTATCCTAACCAGTGGACTGACTATAGCAAACTTACCATCGATCCATCTAAGAGTTTCTATGAGAACGTGATGGCTTGCCGTCAGTTCCGCAACAATAAGGAGATTGCAGAGAAGGCTGGTAAGCCAGTCAACAGAGATGAGTGGTATATGACTCCTCAGACTGTGAATGCATACTATAATCCTACCACCAATGAAATCTGCTTCCCAGCAGGTATCCTTCAGTATCCATTCTTTGATGCCAAGGCAGACGCGGCATTCAACTATGGTGCTATCGGTGTAGTGATTGGTCATGAGATGACTCACGGATTCGACGATCAGGGTCGCCAGTATGATGCCAGCGGTAACCTGAAGGATTGGTGGACCGCTGCTGATGCTGAGGGCTTCAACAAGCGTGCAGATATGTATGCTGATTTCTTCAGCAACATCAAGGTATTGCCTGATCTGAATGCCAACGGTCGCTTTACATTGGGTGAGAACCTTGCCGACCACGGTGGTTTGATGGTATCTTTCAATGCATTCAAGAATGCGACAGCCAAGAAGCCTTTGAAGAACAAGGATGGCTTTACTGCTGATCAGCGCTTCTTCCTTGCCTACGCAGGTGTATGGGGTCAGAACATCACCGAGAAGGAGATTCGCAACCGTGTGAAGAACGATCCTCATGCACTTGGCAAGTGGCGTGTAGATGGTGCTCTTCCTCACATTGATGCCTGGTATGAGGCATTCGGTGTCAAGCAGGGCGACAAGATGTTCATTCCTAAGAATGAGCGTCTGGAGCTTTGGTAAAGATCAAATATCCTATCCCGTTAGTTTTTAAAGCTTTAAAGGGATAAGAATGAAATATGTAAAAGGCTGCGTTACTTTGTGGTGACGCAGCCTTTTTTCATACGTTTTTATTCTTCATGAATGTTGCCGTAAACTCCTTACACTTACGCATATCCAGTTTGGATGATGCAATAGAGTAGGGACTGTATTTTTCAAACATATCAAGACCACGTCCTAATGTAATGGTCCATCCTGTATCTGTTTTGATACATCTGTCGTGGAAGTCTCTGAACTTGTATGTAAACTCAATGCCATAAGAAGCAAGGTCGTCCTTGATGTCATCAAGCTTGTCTATCAGATCTGGAATTTTATCTTCCTCCTCGTTAGTGATGAGATTGAGTTTCAAGTCATCCACTGGACGTGTATTGATAAGCATCAGGGCAAACTCCATGAAGTTCTTGATTTGCCATGAAGCACGTATATATGGATCTTCAATGGTTATTTCCTTTGCTTCTCTCATATAAGGTGCAAATAACTTCTCATAACTTACGCCAGTTTGTCCCATTCTGAATGACATACTCTTTTCTTGTAGAACAGATATGCGTGGACGTTTGGTTTTCGGTTCTTCTGTATGATCTTCAGTCGTAGTATGTACTTCAGTCGTTGTATGTTCTACTACCTGATTGCTCACCTTTTCCAGACCTTCGTTGATGATTTCTTCATCATCGCTGGCGCAATACTGCCCCAGCAGGTATTCCAACACGTAGGTAGGAACAGGCAGGCCTCCCCACGAGGAAAGCCAAATCCTTTCTTACCACCTTGCCTATAAAGGCATTCATTACTTTCTGTTGTAAATTCATATGCAGTATTCCTTAAAAATCCTGTTCTATCATTGTATTGTTCTTCACTGTCTCACGTACAAGTGGGTTCAGTTTGTCATCCACATCGTAGATTCTAAGCTGTAACATACTTGCATTGACAGATTTATTCAGATTGAGTGTCACTTCAAATACACGATTGTTCAAGTTCGTTGCATCAGTGCTATTCAGTGTCACTTCCTTTTCCTGGGTTACAGGGTCGTCACCATTATAAATACAGCAAACCACCTTGCGCTCCATCACGGTCATGCTTACAGCTTCCGACTGTATCATCTGGAACTTCAATCGACTTTACCATATTCAGGTTGTGGCTCATCAGCGCAACACCCACCTTTTCAGTCTTGTTTGTTCTCTTCTGCTGACTTCTTATCACAGGAATAATCATTTCCTGAAGCGAAGCACCACCATGAGCAAAGTTGTAGCCACCCGGTGCAGCCAGGCGGTTGGTTCCGATAGGTACTGCAACCTGCAAAGGAGTGGTACTCTTGATGGAAGATACCTTGTCAAGAGGAAATTTTACAATATCCTCAAAACCATCGTTGCTGTCTGTGAGATAGTATCTTGTTTTCTTCTCGATAGCCGACTCCTTGATGCTATGCTTGTCCTTCTCCTCAAACTTCATATCATTATAGAGGAATCCATGATCAGCGGTGAGAAGCACATTTGCCACATTCCCATCAAACACCTTATATATAGTCGTCATTCCACTGCTTCATTTCATCCAGTTCGTTCTGGATGATGTTCATCCTGTCGAAGATGAAGAGCACATGAAGTTGCGGATTGCGCTCGAAGTAATTGTATATTCTATCTTGTACCATATTCTTGAATGCTTTATAAATACAGATGTTATTTGTCAAAATCTATTCCTGTCAATTTCGATAATCTGGATTTAATGGCTCCCCTATTTCTAAGAAATATGTTCATTAGTTCGTTAACAGATTTTCCTTCTTTATATAGTGTCACCAGTTTATTGTCGTCAATTTCTGTCCAAGGCTTATAAGCGTTGGGATAGACTGCCTTCTGTTGTTCCATATACGATGGATGATTTGTGTTCTGTTGTTCTATATACGATTGATGATCTGTGTTTGAACAGGAATCATTTATACCAAAAATCTCCATCAAATCCTTTATGACTCTTTCCTGGTTTTCTTGAACTGTGTCAGGAGTCCATGCATTCGGATATGTTTTGTATATTTTTTGAGAACTAGCAAAAGAACCTATATTCTTCTCGAAATATCTTTTTAGCTTCTCCTGATAATCCAAGTTACCTAAAGAAGAATTCTTTCGACGACCAATCAGGCATAAATTTCCGATTCTATGCGTATAATAGTCTCTCTGTTCTTCATTAAAATCCTTTACCCACTGACTGGTTTCTTTAGGATTTTGTGGAAGAATATGCTCAATTGATGTAGTCCCGAAATCTTTCCATTCGGACTTATCCTTGTATTTGTATTCAAGCAGCATCAGAAGTGCATAAGTATATCGTCTGCCGTATATCTCAGATTGAATGTTAGCCATGAAAACTTGTTCATTAAATGAATAATAATCATGAGCTTCTAGCACATCAGATGTATTGCATGCTTCTTCTATCAAATTAATGATATTATTCAAGTTGTCAATACGATACGATGGGGTTTTACCACATACTGCATCTGCAATATTTTTGCATGCCACCTTCTTTGTAAATTCAAGAAGTCCATCGTTTCCAAATTTTCTTCCATATGCCAAAATTACAGGAATCCAATCTGTTGAAGGCATACTCTCATTGAGTGTTCTTATCAACGTACAATACTCTGAATCTTCATTGCCTGCCAAATTTATCAGTTTGTTATAATCTTCGTATGCTTTAAAAACATAGTTGAAGAATTCTTTTCCCTGTTTAATTTTCCCAGCTTTGAAAACTTGCTTGTCATATTCATCGAGCAGATTCATTTTTTGTCGCTTTTTGAGCAACATGGTTCGTACATACGCAAGGAAACGGTCAAAATCATTTCCTAAATCTTCCTGCATATTTTCCCATTCACGTGCATACTCATTCATTTCACCATCATCCTCAATTTTTTCAAGATTAGATGATTTCAATATGTCTGCATTACTTAATTTTTGACCACGGTCATTCATGACAGAAAATAGGCGAAATGCATCCTCTAATGAATCTGCTGATATATATATCATAACAACATTGTTGAGAATGAAAGTTAGAAAAGCATCTAAATCTATTTCTTCATGAGTTGTAAAATATTCATTGTAACAAACCAATGCATTACACATCCTTTGAATAGAAGTACTTTCTTTCTTATCATTGGCCTTCTTTACAATTTCATCCCAATGTTGCGTAATACTGCCGGGTGTCATTAAGTATTCCTTTATGAATTTCTTCACATTACCACGTATTTCATATGAAAGACGTATTCGCTCCGGAATCTGCTTAATCTTATTTGCCTTTTGGAATATCAAATCAACACAGGTTTCCTTGACATCGCAAGAAGAATCGGCATAGTCACGCAAAAACGCAAATAAGAGGAACAGGGTAGTGATACGCTGCTGTCCATCAAGCAGATCATTGTTATTATCTTTACTTTGAATGATGTATGATCCTAAAAAGTATTCTTCTTTGGCATGCTCTATATAATTAGACGCAAAATCGTCCAACATATCATTCACATTATCGCTTTCCCAAACGTAATGTCTCTGATATGAAGGAACAGTGTACCATTCCGCGAAAACCTGAGTAATAGTTTGCTTTCCAAATCCTATTTCTTTATTTCCAGATTTCATAATTCAATTTGATTTTGGATTATTTCTTTCTAATTTCTTCTTCCAATTCATTGATGCTTGGCAATTTCTCATTGAAATTGTTTGGAAGAATTTGTATTCCCTCATAAGCTGTAATAGCTATTGGCTGATTATACCCTTCCAGGCAATATTGCGCAAAAAGGTTGTTCTTATTTCGACAAATAAGTAGTCCAATGGTTGGTCTATCCAAATCAGACTTCAATATATGATTTACAAGTGACATATACCCAGACAGTTGTCCGAGATATGACGACTCAAATTCTGTTATTTTCACCTCAACCACTACGTAGGCATGCAATTTTGTATTGTAAAACAACAAATCCGTAAATTGTTCTTTGCCAGCTACAGATAGCAAATATTCTCTACCCATATAGGCAAAGCCTGACCCTAAGCTCATCAATAGCTGATTAACATGCTGCACAAGGGCATTCTTGAGATTTTCCTCATCGAAAGATTCTTTTAGTTTTAAAAAGGAAAAATTCAAAGGGTCATTTATGAGTTCTCTTGCTAAATCTCCAGTAGGATGAGGCATTGTTTGAGGAAAGTTGTTCACAGCTTTTCCTTGTCGTTCATATAACCCGTTATTTTTCCCTTTATCGCCAATCATATTCAGCAAAGTAGCCCTGGACCAACAGTTCTCTAATATTTTTGATGCGTAGAATATGGCTTTTTCAGGAGCATCTTCTAAGTAGTCAATAATTACTTTGTGATGACCCCATGGAATGGAAAAGATGTTCAATGGCATCGTCTGTGTTTCTGTTGGTACTGAATGCAATGACTTAGAAATTTCCCCAGCTTGGGGAAATTTCTTAAATATTTGACTATAGAGTTTATAAAATCTTTTACAATAATATAAAGAGCCAGGTGTGAGTCCTGCTACTCCTGGTAAAGCTACACGAAGATCTTTGCTTAGTATTTGTATGGCAGAACTGCCATATTTGCTCTCGAATTCTCGTTCGCAGATGTCTCGACCTAAGCTCCAATAAAATTCTAACTTGTCGGAGTTGACATGTATTGCAGCTTTTAACTGTTGCTTTTTGAATCGTTTTTCTATATCGCTAACCCATTGTTTATAGTCTGGGTCTGTTATTGCTGACGTCATTGTCTTTTTCATATTCTTCTAATTAATTTGCTGTTGCGGATATTACACGTCGCCCACTATTTTATTTTCTGTAAAATATCACCGAACTTGGCATAGTTCACCACCACATCGTCATCGAGGTCGAAGCTGATGGCTTGCTCGGCTACTACCTGCAAGCGCTCATGATATTCACGGCATTCATCGAGTTGCTTCTGCAGCGCCTGCAGCTGCTTGGTCTCCTTGGTAGAGAGTTCGGCACGGCGAGCATCGAGCTTGTCGATTTCTGACTCCAGGTGTTCGATGTAAGGGAGGAGATACTTCGAGCGCACACGTTCTGCGGTGTAGGCATTCATGCGATGCATGTAGGCGATGACCTGGAAGGCGCCCTTCTTGGATGAGAAAAGCCAGTAGATAGGACGGTTCTGATACATCTTCTTGTGGTCTTTCCTGAAGTCCTTTACGAAGTTTTGCTCCAGTGTCTTGCCGAGGCGGTAGCGTCCGAGCATGCAACCCACAGCATAGCTGATGAGTTGCTTGATAATGGCATCATCGTGCCATACGATATGTTGAGTGTTGTTATTGTCTGTCATAATTATATTCCTTTCTATAAGTTATTTTTCTCTTTTGCCAACTTTTTGACCTCGTTAATTTCACTAATCAAGCTGGCGTTTTGACCAACATTCATTTACTGCCTCTAATTGGAAGTATTTACGTTTGTCATCATCAGAGATAGCAATAAGTTGCTTATATTGATACCAATTCAATTGCGTCCGCAGTGTGGACGCAATTGGATAGATAGTATAAAACTGGCGACAACGTTCCAGTTGACGTACACCAAATCCGCTGCCATACTCAGGCTCAATCTCTTTGGCAAGGTTCTTTATAAGGTAGGTGCCATAGTCTGCACGTTCTTTCCCTTGTTGTTCCTTTTCTACTATACGCTGTCCTATAGCCCAGTACATTTGCACTCTGTGACCTTAAACATTTGTAATACTATCGTTGCAGTCTATCTGCATTTCGGTTATACGTCTTATATATGCAAAAGTACAGTTTTTATTCGAAATAACATCATAAAAGTAGGAAAAATAGTATTTGATTTCCGTTAATAAGGGTTAAATGAATAGCTTGGTTATAAAAAAAGAGGGTGTGTCATCAATTCATGACACACCCTCTTTGAGAGGTTCTAGCTTTACATCCCGACTTACATACAGCTTGTCAAACCTAAAGAGGCTGCGATGGCTGTAAGGAGTGAGAGAGCAATCTTAATCACGGTTTTCCAGGTTTCACGTTTCATGGGCTATATTTTTTAGAAATTTACATTGTCACCACTTTCTCCGTTGTCACCGGTATCGCTTCCGCCAGTCTGCGAACCGCCAGTCTGCGAACCGCCACCCTGTGTTCCGGTATCGCCTGTGTTGCCGCCGGTGGCTCCGGTATCACCCTTGTTCTCGTCAGGGTTCTCCTGGTTGCCGCCCTCGGTGTCCTCCACATCCTTCGAATCGTTGGAAGCGATGTTCTTTACCACTTCGCCGTCGCGGTTTACGCAGGTGATGCTGATACCCGTCTTGGCAAGCTCCTGCTTGATCTCCATATTAGGGCAAAAGATTACGCGGCGCTGGGTGATGAGCTTGGTGCTCACATCCTCTACCGACTTCACCGCATTGGCACGCAGACCGAAACGCATGGTGCCCAGACCCGGAACTGCTACGGAGTGACCCTCTGTAGCCCACGCCTTGATTACCTCGCTCAGGGCAGCGTAAGCCACGTTCATCACGGCAGGAGTCAGACCGCAATGCAGGGCAGCCTGCTGGATCACCTTCTCCGGTGTGAGCTTGTTGTAGATCAGTGGCTGCATCACGTACATGTACTGGTCCTTGCCACCTTCCTTACCCAAGTAAGCAATCTTGCGCTCAATAGCTTTAACATTCATTCCCATAACTCAAAAAACATTTTAATTAAACATTGATTGCAGAGCTTTTGTTTCTGCAAGCCATTGTGTTTCAATGACAATGCAAAGATACAAAATTTTGGGGCGGAAATCAAGAGTTGTTCGCCACTTGCAAGAAAAAACAATTATCATAGTAAGTCTATGCATCTGTGTTATCTGTGAAATCTGTGGGAAACTAGCTTGCTGCTAAGCCCCTGAGCTGATAGTTCAGCAGATGGGTGGCGCTGGATAGCATCTGGTTCGTGATATGCGCATATCGCTGCGTGGTGTTGATGTTCTGATGCCCCAGATACCTCATGATGGTATAGATATCCGTGCCCTGCGTCAATAATAGGGTGGCGCAGGTGTGGCGCCCCGAATGCACAATTTAAGCAAAAGCAACGGAAAGTGAATACGAGAGAAATGAACTGCAAGTGGTTGAGAATGAGCAATATTTCATAATTCTGCCAA
>OGHM01000196.1_pt1 | contig 35957 bp, 33 predicted proteins | sample 1571531 | NCBI WGS metagenome assembly OGHM01 (sample SAMEA2582031, study PRJEB24529) | metagenome | biome: Human gut stool | place: China | collected 2011 | reverse complement strand
AAAGGTATCGTGTCAGGAGAGACAAGAGGATATGTGTATTTTACGCTGCCGCTTTTTGAGGAATATGTGATTGAAAATTATTAAAATGAGCACAGGCTCAGCAGATTAAAATAAGGAGTCAAAATGAAAGCGTATTATCATCTACCGGGGTTGTTTGAATTTTATGAATTATACAAAGAATTTCTCCCTCTGTACCGCAAGCACCGTGAATATTTCTATGACTGGTGCGATATAGGCTCGATATACGGTGCACCGGCAGACTGCATATGGGGCGGAGGCCGTGTCGGTTTTGGTGAGCACGATCCGAAGGAAGTGCTTAAGCTGATGCAGGAATATGGGATATCCGCGAGACTTACCTTTAGCAATTCATTGCTTACTAGGGAGCATCTTCCTGACAAAAAATGTAACGAACTGTGCAGGATATTTGATATAGGCAGAGATAATGAGCGAAGCAGGGGCTTTGGAAATGGCATAATCATCTACTCAGATATTCTGCTTGATTACATAAAAGAAAACTACCCTGACTTTTATTTTGTGTCTTCAACCACAAAGGTTCTGACGGATTTTTGTAAATTTGAAAATGAGCTAAACAGAGAGGAATTCCGCTATGTGGTACCGGATTTCAGGTTGAACAAATCATTTGACAATCTGAAAGCATTATCACAGCATCAAAAGGATAAAGTAGAATTTTTGTGCAATGAGTGCTGCTGGTTTGGCTGCATGGACAGGAAGAAATGCTACGAGACGGTTAGCCGCAAAAATCTGGGCGAGGATTGCCCGGAGCATTATTGTACTGCACCTGATGCTGGGCAGGGATATCTCTTTTCAAAGGCAATGGAAAATCCCGGATTTATCGGAATAGACGATATAAAAAATATTTACCTGCCAATGGGCTTTAGCAATTTTAAAATAGAGGGCAGAGGGCTTGGAAGTGCCATGATACTTGAATTTCTGCTTTATTATATGACGAAGCCACAGTATCAGATACATGTCAGAGAGCGCATTTATCTCGATAATATGCTGGATTTATTTTGAAATATAAAAACTATACATTAACGACAACAGGAAGGATGATTCTCAAAAATGAATATTAGAAGAGCACACGAAAAAGACATACCAAGACTTATTGAATTATTAGAGCAGGTGCTTCAGATCCATGCCGATATCAGACCGGATATTTTTATTCCGGGAACGACAAAATATACAAATGAAGAGCTTGCAGAAATGATAAAGGATGATACAAAGCCGATATATGTTGCGGCAGATGATGACGATGTATGCATGGGATATGCATTCTGCCAGATAAGACAGCAGCCGTTTTCCAACAATATGGTGCCGTTTACATCACTTTTCATAGATGATCTGTGTGTAGATGCAAAGACCAGAGGAGCGCATATAGGAGAGCAGCTTTTTGAACATGTAAAGAATGAGGCAAAGCGTCTCGGTTGCTACGAGGTCACGCTCAATGTATGGAGCGGAAACACATCTGCTGAGAAATTTTATGAGAAGATGGGGCTTAAGACAAAGGAACGCCAGATGGAGTATATTTTATAGGAGAAAGGCGGAAAAATGCCAGACATTATCATAGTAGAGGATAACAAAGAAATAGGCACATTGCTATGTGATTTCTTAAGAAGAGAAAACTACACAGTAAGCCTTGCAGATACAGGGGAAAAGGCGTTATCGATATTTGAGCAGTACGGAGCAAAGCTTTTGGTGCTTGATATCGGTTTGCCAGGACTTGATGGTTTTTCGGTCTGCTCGAGGATACGAGAGACCTCTAACACACACATACTTATCGCAAGTGCCAAAACCGATAAGGAAAGCACGCTTAAAGGCTTGCAGATTGGAGCGGACGATTACATCAGCAAACCGTTTGATGTGGATATATTGATCGCAAAGATAAACGGTATATTCAAACGCAAATATGCCCGCGAGGAGATCATATGCAATAACCTCAAATTAAATACGGTAACGCAGACACTGACCGTTGAAGGGAAAGCGGTAAGCGTCACGGAAAAGGAATTTCAGTTATTGAGGCTTCTGGTGGAGAATAAGGGCATTACCCTTAAAAAAGATTATCTGTTTAACAGTGTATGGGGGAGCGACAGCGAATCCGAGCCGCAGACTCTGACAGTACATATAAAGTGGCTACGCGAGAAAACGGAAAAAGATCCAAAGAAACCGGAGCACATCATAACAGTGTGGGGAACAGGATACAGATATGAATAAATACAGAAAATTTGCCGGGATATTTCTTGGTATAGAGCTGATACTGATTGCAATATCAAATGTGCTCTTTTTTATCATGGCACATATCAATGAGCCGGGAATAAGTAGAACTCAGGAAACAACAGGCACAATATACAAAGTAATCTATACACAGACAGACCACAAAACATTGATCCTTATGAATGTTGGTATGGGAATCATGTTTTTACTGTCTGTTTTTTTAGTGATGTACATAGGAAAAAAGATATTAAAGCCTTTCCATAGGATGATGTCGCTTACGGAGGAGCTGGCAAAGGGAAATTTATCTGTCCCTATCAAGGCAGAAAAGAGCAAATTCTTTGGTAGATTTCTGTGGGGAATGGATATGCTGCGCGATAATTTAGAGAGCAGCAGGGAAAAGGAGCTTGAGCTTCAAAAAGAGAAAAAGACGCTCATACTTTCATTGGCACATGATCTTAAAACTCCGCTTTCAGCGATTCGGTTGTACAACAAAGCATTATCTGAAAATCTCTATGACACACCGGAAAAAAGAGCACAGGTATATGCAGGAATTGACAAAAACGTAACGGAGATGGAGGGATATGTAACCGAGATTATGGCTGCATCGAGGGAGAATTTTTTAAACCTTACGGTAGAAATGGGCGAGGTCTATCTGTCATCTGTGATGGAATATATAAGTGCATATTATACGGACAAACTTTCAAATCTGCATACTACATTTGAGGTTGAAAGCTACTTGGACTGTCTGCTGTGTGGAGACAGCAACAGGCTAATCGAGGTGTTGCAGAATATTATGGAAAATGCCTTAAAATACGGTGATGGAAAATATATCACGATTTCATTTTCCACGGAGGAGGACTGCTGTCTTATCACGGTAAAAAACAGCGGCTGCACATTAAAGGAAGATGAACTTCCTCATCTTTTTGACTCATTTTACCGCGGAAGCAACGTGGGAAATGCGAAAGGCTCAGGGCTTGGACTTTACATATGCAGACAACTTATGCACATGATGGACGGAGAGATATTTGCAGAAATAAAGGAGGATGAATTTCTTGCCTCAGTAGTGATCCATAAAGTATAAAATGCATTTAAGGATTATTTAATAATTTCCCATGTAATATGAATACAACGTAACAATACATATTACAGAGAGGAGAAAATATGTTTTTTCGAATATTGAAAAAAGATCTGAAAAGAAAAAAGACAATGAACATAATCCTGTTTGCCTTTATACTTCTGGCAACGATGTTTGTGTCGAGTGGTCTTAGCAATGTGGCAGCAGTCATGAACGGCACAGAATATTTTCTAAAAAAAGCAGGAGTCGGGGATTATGTCGTTATCATGATGGGAACGGACACGGATGATCCGATAAAGGATGTGTTAAATGAACAGGAGGACGTAAAGGAGTACAGGAAAGAAAATGTAGTGTTCGGAAATAAATCGGATCTGACTGACACGAAGGGAAAAGCACTGGAAGCAAGAAATGCGACTGTGTATCAGGCTATAGAGGACAGTAAGCTCAAATTCTTCGACAGCAAAAATGAAAAGATAACATCAATCGAGCCGGGACACGCATATGCGACAGGAGATTTCATGCAAAAAAATGATCTACAGCCCGGGGACAAGATTATGATCACATATGGCAATGTAAAGCTGTCCGTAATACTTGATGGGGAGGCAAAGGATGCACTGCTTGGTTCAAGTATGATGGGGAACAACCGGTTTTTACTCAGTAAGCAGGACGAAGGAAAGCTGGCAGAGGATACGGCAGAAGGTGTACAGCAGGGAAAAATATATTATATAGATCTGAAAAGTGGTGCGGATGAATCAAAACTTGCATCGGTGATATCGGGAGAAGAGGGCGTGACATTTTCCGGTACTCATTCCATGATAAAAATGTGCTATCTGATTGATATGATAGTCGCATTTCTGATGCTGGTCTTAAGCGTATGCATGATGCTCGTTTCGTTTATTGTGCTTAAATTTTCCATCACTTTTACGATATCAGGGGAGTTCCGTGAGATCGGAGTGCTTAAAGCGATAGGAATAAAAAACACAAATATACGAGGACTTTATATGGCAAAATATCTGCTTCTTGCGGTAGCAGGAGCCATAGGCGGATTTATATGCAGCATACCGTTTTCAAATATGATGCTTGAGTCGGTAAGCCGTAATATGGTGCTCGGAGGTGGAAACAGCTATTATGCTTTGGAGTTTGCAGGCGCATTTATCGTTGTGGCAGCGATACTGCTTTTTGCATTCAGATGTACAAAGCTTGTTAAAAAATTATCACCTATCGATGCTATACGCTCAGGACAGACCGGGGAGCGTTATAACAGAAAATCACCACTTCGTCTGGGAAAAAGCCGTGGCAGCACAAGCAGATTTTTAGCCATAAATGATGTACTTAGCGCACCAAGACGATATGCAACGATAATCATAACGTTTTTTATATGCACAGTACTGGTGCTTTTGCTTGTGAACACAACATCTACGATGAGAAGCGACACACTTGTCACGACATTAGCTTCGCGCAGCGATCTTTATTATACGGATCTGACTGAGATGATGGGCAGTATGACAGCTGATGGACGAGATCGTGTGGAAAACTATCTGAGGGACACGGAAAAACTTCTGGCAAAAAATGATATGCCTGCAAAGGTAATCTCAGAAGTGCAGTATAAATATGGTGTGAGTACCGGTGGAAAAGATTATTCTATCGTATGCTTACAGGGCATTCATACAAAAGCCTCGGATTATGAGTATACCGAAGGGCTTGTTCCGCAAAATGCAAATGAGATTGCGATAACGCCGACGATCGCTAAAATGACCGGGGCAAAGATCGGAGATACGGTAACTATCGATTACGGAACCGAGAAGAGGGAATGTATCGTTGTGGCATATTTCCAGAGCATGAACCAGCTTGGGGCGGTAATAAGGCTTCATGAGGACGCACCAACTGATTTTTCACATATTTCAAGTATGGCAGCATATCAGATTAATTTTACCGATGATCCGTCTTCGTCTGAAATTGAAAATCGAAAAGAAAAGATAAAGAAGTTGTTTGACAATGAGGATGTGATGAATGCTGCAGAATACTGTGACGATAGCATGAATTGCGCATCTGCAATGGAGGCTGTGCAGTATCTGTTCCTCGGGATAACTCTGATAGTGGTAGCTCTTATCTGTGTTCTGATGGAAAGATCGTTTATCAGCGATGAAAAGAGCCAGATCGCGATACTAAAAGCGACAGGCTTTTCAGATAAACGGATAATCAGATGGCACACCGCACGATTCGGGTTTGTAACGCTTATAGCGGTGCTGCTTGCAGCGATATGCTCAGTTCCGGTAACACATCTGGTTGATGGTCCAATCTATAGTATGCTTGGAGTCTCGAAATTATCATATGTAATAGATCCATGGAAAATATTCCTGATCTATCCGGGTATCGTCTTTTTGATGACGCTTGCGGCATCGGGACTTACGGCACTTCATATCAGAGGAATAAAGAGCAGCGATATATCGAATATTGAGTAACTTGCGAAAGATATATGAAAAGTGTTTTAGAAATTTCAGAAATAAATATTAGTCATTATTGGGCATGAATGTGAAAAAGGAGAAAGAAAGCATGGCAGCATTACTTAGCGCAAAGGATCTTTGCAAAACTTATGTCATAGATAAAAGACAGAATAATGTTCTTAAAAATATAAATTTAGAGGTAAATGAGGGTGAGATGATTGCCATTATGGGACCGTCAGGATCAGGCAAATCAACACTTTTGTATGCGATATCAGGTATGGATCGTGTGACGAGCGGACAGGTCATTTTTGATGGAAAAGACATAACTGCACTTGGAGAAAAAGAGCTTGCCAAACTGCGTCTTGATGAGATGGGATTTATCTTCCAGCAGATGTATATGATGAAAAATCTCACGATACTTGACAACATCATACTTCCTGCGGCAGAGAGTAAAAAGACAAAGGAGAGCAACAAGGAAAAGCAGATGCGTGGAGAGGCACTTATGCGAAAACTTGGCATCATAGAGGTGGCGGACAACGATATAAATGAGGTTTCCGGCGGACAGCTTCAGCGCGCCTGCATTTGCCGCAGTATGATGAACTCTCCGAAACTTCTATTTGCGGATGAACCTACAGGAGCATTAAACCGTACTTTCTCAAATGAAGTTATGGATGAACTTGTAAAACTTAATAAAGAGGGAACAACGATCGTTATGGTGACACATGACGCAAAGGTGGCATCGCGGTGCAGCAGGGTACTTTTTATTGTTGATGGAAATATAAAAGGCGAGTACACGGAGCTTTCAAATGAGACAGATCCAAACCGACGGGAGAGAGGCTTGAATAACTGGCTGATGGATCAGGGTTGGTAGGACGCATGATAAAGAGGATGAAATTATAAGACTTATCGTACAAAATAGTAAAATGCCGACTAATCTAAATTAAGACTTTAGATTAGTCGGTGTTTATGATTTAATGCATAATATTATTTGAAAAATGTGCAGATACTGATTGAGTATCTGCACATTTTTTGATAAAATATATGCAGATAACAGGAGGACAATATGCATATATTTGACTATTCTTTTTTAGATGAGGGCTTATTACCGGCTGAGATAGTTAATCTTACAGCAACAATTACTGCATTTAATGCTATATCAGATACGCGAAAGGAAAGCAATAAAAGTATATATACTGAGCTGGAAAAGATTGCAAGAGTACAATCTGTTAAAGGTTCTAATGCGATAGAGGGTATTGTTACAACAGACGCACGTATAAAGCAGATTGTTGACGGTGACAGTGCTCCTCTTAATCATGATGAACGTGAGATCGCAGGGTATAGGGATGCACTGGATGAGATACATTCTAAGCATGATCAGATGTCATTTAGTGAAAATATGATTCTGCATATACATGAAACTATGACAAATCTTGCAGGATATGAGCTGTCAGGAAAATACAAAACGCAAGACAATCTGATAATGGAGATTGATGAAAGAGGAAGGCGTAGAGTTCGCTTTACACCGGTTTCTGCGGCAGATACAGGCGAAGCAATGCAGCAGCTTGTACTTGCATATATGGATGCAAGGGATAACCCAAAAATAAACAAATTGTTACTGATTCCATGTGTGATATTGGATTTTTTATGTATTCATCCGTTTTCGGATGGTAATGGCAGAGTATCCAGATTATTATCATTGTTTTTACTTTATAAAAGTGGATATGATGTTGGAAAATACGTATCTTTTGAGGAACAAATCAATGAGTCAAAGGATTTTTACTACGAGGCATTGCAGGAGTCATCTATAGGATGGCAGACAAATGAGAATTCATATTTTGAATATATGAAAAATTTTCTGTCTATGCTCTATAAATGTTACAAAGAATTGGACAAAAGATTTTCTACTGTAAATGGGAAAAAACTTAAAAAAACAGAAAGAGTTGAGCAAACAGTTTTAAACAGTGTGCTTCCTGTGTCAAAAGCAGAAATCTGTGATATCCTTCCTGATGTGAGTCCGTCTACAGTAGAAGCAGTGCTTGGCAAAATGGTAAAAACAGGTTCTGTTATGAAATTAGGGCAGGCAAGGGCAACGAAATATGTCAATGCAAAATATATCAAATAATGGGGGAATATGTTTTATGCAGAATGTCATTAAATATGGTTTTTGAAAATAATTAAATGTATATAATTAGAAAAACGGGGCAAAAATATGTTGACAAACACAAAAAGGAGTGATAAACTCTAAACAAATTTAGCAAGATAAAGTATTAAATCGTTAAAGAAATTCAAACAGTATAAAAAGTTTGCACAATTAAATAAATTGTAAACCGTTGAAGCGGAGATAACGGCAATGATGCCCTTACAGAGAGCCTGTGGTGCTGAGAATCAGGTGTGAAACAAGTTGTCAAATGGACCGCTGAGGGCGCAGTCAAATGGATTTATCATTCATCCAGAGTATTCTGCGACGTGTGGGCATACGTCATTTGCCCGGGATATGTTGGTATCCTGCCAAGCGCACGAGCTTTATCGTGAATTCAAGGTGGCACCGCGGATAGTTAAGATTATTCGTCCTTGACAGAACTAAAATTCTGTCAAGGGCGTTTTTTAGTGAACAAAGAGGTACAATGGAGTTTGCAAGTCTGCATGCTCGCATGCAAGCTTGCGAACGAACATTGGACTGCACAACATAAAGCGAGAATTGTAGCAGCGTAAGCTGCGGAGAAGCCTTGAAAAGGCGAATTCGAGCTGTATGTTGGGCATTTGTTCACGGTTAAACATTGGACATTTATTCACTACCACACAAAATTTGGAGGCAAGCATATGAAAATTTCACCTACACTGACCGAAGTTAAAGAAATAGCAAAAACCGGGAAGTACGACATTCTCCCTGTAAGCTGTGAGATATTATCAGATTTTATCACACCTATAGAGGCTATGAGGATACTGCAGAATGTTTCAACACATTGTTACCTGCTTGAATCAGCACAGGCAAATGAGGCATGGGGAAGATATACATTTTTGGGATATGATCCAAAGCTTGAGATTAACTGCATAGATGGTCACATGAAGCTTGGAAAGCTTTCGGTGGAGACGGAAAATCCTTCAGAGTACATCAGACAGATTCTTTCAGAGTACAAGAGTCCGAAATTTGATTATCTGCCTTCGTTTACAGGTGGCCTTGTAGGTTATTTTTCGTATGATTATCTGGGCTACAAGGAGAAAAGCATCAGAGGAAAAGCAAGAGACACAGAGGATTTCAAGGATGTTGATCTGATGCTTTTTGATAAGGTAATAGCATTTGACAATCTGTGCCAGAAGATAATACTAATCGCAAATATGTCACTTGATGCTCCGGAAACAGGCTACAACAAAGCGATTGTTGAGCTAAAGCAGCTTAGGGAGCTTCTGATGCACGGAGAGAAAAAACAGAATATGGGTGGAAAGCTGCTGGGCGATGTCACACCGCTTTTTGACAAGGAGCAGTATTGTGAGATGGTCGAGAAGGCAAAGCACCATATCAAAGAGGGGGATATTTTTCAGATAGTTTTATCCAACAGATTGAGCGCACCGTTTGAGGGAAGCCTTTTTGATACCTACCGCGTGCTTCGAACGATAAATCCTTCGCCGTACATGTTTTATTTTTCGGGAACCGATGTGGAGGTTGCGGGAGCATCTCCGGAGACACTTGTGAAGCTTGAAAATGGAGTGCTTCACACATTCCCGCTGGCAGGCACGAGGCCGAGAGGTGCCACAGTAGAGGAGGACAAAAAGCTTGAGGAAGGGCTGCTTAAGGATGAAAAAGAGCTCGCAGAGCACAATATGCTTGTGGACCTTGGAAGAAATGACCTCGGAAAGGTAAGCAAATTCGGAAGTGTACAGGTAGAAAAGCTCCATTCCATAGAGAGATATTCACATGTAATGCATATAGGCTCGACAGTGCGTGGAGAGATAAGAGAAGAGTACGACGCACTCGATGCAATTGAGGCCGTGCTCCCGGCAGGAACACTTTCAGGAGCGCCAAAAATCAGAGCGTGCCAGCTCATCGGAGAGCTTGAGGACAACAAGCGAGGCATTTACGGTGGCGCGATTGGATATATAGATTTTACAGGAAATATGGACACATGTATTGCAATCCGTATTGCCTACAAGAAAAACGGCAAGGTTTTCGTGAGAAGCGGAGCGGGAATAGTTGCGGATTCAGATCCTGAGAAGGAATTTCAGGAGTGCATAAACAAGGCAAAGGCTTCTCTTAAGGCACTGGAAGTCTCACAGGAGGTGGAAGAATGATTTTACTGATTGATAACTATGACAGCTTTTCTTACAATCTGTATCAGCTAATCGGCGAGATTGAGCCTGATATCAGAGTAATCAGAAATGATGAGATGACAGTTGAAGAGATTAGGGCTTTAAAGCCTGACCGCATCATATTATCACCGGGACCGGGAAGGCCTGAGGATGCGGGCGTGATAATAGCTGTGGCAAAGGAGCTTGGAAAGGAAATACCAATCCTTGGCGTGTGCCTCGGCCATCAGGCGATATGCGCAGCATACGGTGCGACAGTCACATATGCAAAGGAGCTCATGCACGGAAAGCAATCGGATGTATCGTTTGACACAGAAAGCCTTTTATTCAAGGGATGCCCGAAAAAAGCAAAGGTAGCACGTTACCATTCACTTGCTGCAGATGCTGACACGCTGCCTGATTGCCTGAAGATTACAGCCACTACAGATGATGGTGAGATCATGGCTGTTGAGCACAAGGAATACCCGATATACGGTGTGCAGTTTCACCCGGAGTCAATCATGACACCGGACGGAAAGCAGATGCTTAGTAATTTTATCAAAGCTTAATTGAAAATTGCAGCGTTTAATGAATTTATATATTAGTTGTTGAATTGAAAACAAATAGCAGAACAAAATTATAAACGAAATATTACCGGAATACAGGAGGACATAATCATGATCAAAGAAGCCATAGTAAAAATCGTAAACAAAGAAGACCTCACATATGACGAGGCATATGCAGTGATGAATGAGATCATGGGCGGTGAGACAACACCAACCCAGAATGCAGCTTTTCTTGCAGCTCTTTCCACAAAGAGCGCAAAGTCTGAGACAACAGACGAAATCGCAGGCTGTGCAGCAGCCATGAGAGAGCATGCGGTACAGGTGAAAACAGGTATGGATGTGTTTGAAATCGTAGGAACAGGCGGAGACAATGCACAGAGCTTCAACATTTCAACGACCTCTGCACTTGTTGCGGCAGCAGGTGGCATGAAGGTGGCAAAGCACGGAAACAGGGCAGCCTCTTCATTATGCGGTACAGCAGACTGCCTTGAGGCGCTCGGTGTCAACATAGACCAAAGCCCTGAGAAATGTGTAGAGCTTTTAAATAAAGTCGGCATGTGCTTCTTCTTTGCACAGAAATATCACACATCAATGAAATATGTCGGACCTATCAGAAAAGAGCTTGGTTTTAGAACAGTATTCAATATTTTAGGACCGCTCACAAATCCGGGTTCACCGGCCATGCAGCTTCTGGGAGTGTATGATGAGTATCTTGTAGAGCCGCTTGCACAGGTGCTTGTAAGTCTTGGAGTAAAGCGCGGAATGGTAGTATATGGCATGGATAAGCTCGATGAGATTTCCATGAGCGCACCGACCAAGATATGCGAGATAAAGGAAGGATGGTTCAGAACCACAGTAATCTCACCGGAGGATTTCGGTTTTGAGCGCTGTACAAAGGAGGATTTAAAAGGCGGTACACCTGAGGAAAATGCGAAAATTGTACGTGATATCTTAGGCGGACAGAAGGGCCATAAGAGAAATGCAGTACTCATGAACGCAGGCGCATCACTTTATATAGGAGGAAAGGCCGACAGCATGAAAGAGGGTATCGAGCTTGCAGCAGAAATCATTGATTCAGGAAAAGCACTTGAAACACTCGATAAGCTCATCGAGGTAAGCAACAGCTAGGCACACAAAACAGGAAAGGAAAAGCGATGAATATTTTAGACCAGCTAGCAGAATATTCAAGGCTTCGCGTGGCAGAGGACAAGAAAAAAATAAGCCTTGAGGAAATGAAAAATATCGCGATTCAGACGAAAAACGAAAAGCTTTGTGATTTTGCATTTGAAAAAGCACTCAAAAAGGATGGCTTGAGCTTCATATGCGAGTGCAAGAAGGCTTCGCCGTCAAAGGGGCTTATAGAGCCGGATTTCAGATATCTTGAAATCGCAAGGGAGTACGAGGCGGCAGGTGCGGATTGCATCTCGGTACTGACAGAGCCAAAGTGGTTTTTAGGCTCGGATGAGTATCTTAAGGAGATTGCAAAAACGGTTTCGATTCCGTGCATCCGAAAAGATTTTACGGTTGATGAATATCAGATATATCAGGCAAAGACACTCGGTGCCGCTGCGGTGCTTTTAATCTGCTCCATACTGTCGGAGGAACAGCTTGGTGAATATATAAAAATCTGTGACAGTCTTGGCATAAGCGCCCTTGTGGAGATACACGATGAAAAAGAGGCAGGGATGGCGGTAAGAGCCGGTGCCAGAATAATTCAACAACCGCAATCTGAAGGATTTTACAGTTGATACAGCTAACAGCAAAAAGCTGCGCGACCTGATTCCCGATGACATCATATTTGTATCGGAAAGCGGTGTAAAGAGCACAGACGATATCAGGGCAATACGTGAAATCGGAGCTGACGCAGTGCTTATCGGAGAGACGCTGATGAGAGCGGACGACAAAAAAGCTAAGCTTGATGAATTAAGAGCAGGCTGATAGCGGATTTCATAATATCATTAAACAATATCACATAGATACCATATATACATCAGAAGGGAAAACATCATGACAAATCCAAACGGAAGATTTGGTATTCACGGAGGTCAGTACATTCCTGAAACCCTCATGAATGCCGTTAAAGAATTAGAAGAAGCATACAATCATTACAAAAACGATCCTGAATTTAACAGAGAGCTCACAGAGCTTCTTAATGATTATGCAGGAAGACCATCGAGACTGTACTACGCCCAAAAGATGACAAAGGATCTCGGTGGAGCAAAAATATACCTTAAGAGAGAGGATTTAAACCATACAGGAGCGCACAAGATCAACAACGTATTAGGTCAGGCACTTCTTGCAAAGAAAATGGGCAAAACCCGCCTGATAGCTGAGACCGGAGCCGGTCAGCACGGTGTGGCTACAGCAACGGCCGCAGCCCTTATGGGTATGGAATGTGTCGTATTCATGGGCGAGGAGGACACAAAGCGTCAGGCGCTCAATGTATACCGCATGCGTCTGCTCGGAGCAGAGGTTATCCCGGTTACATCAGGTACAGCCACATTAAAGGATGCCGTATCGGAGGCAATGAGAGAGTGGACCAAGAGAATTTCGGACACACATTACTGCCTGGGCTCAGTTATGGGACCACATCCGTTCCCTACCATCGTAAGAGATTTCCAGGCGGTCATCTCAAAGGAAATCAAGGAGCAGATGCTTGAAAAGGAGCACAGACTGCCTGATGCGGTTATCGCATGTGTGGGCGGCGGCTCAAATGCCATCGGAAGCTTTTACAACTTCATAGAGGATGAGGGCGTAGAGCTCATCGGCTGCGAGGCAGCAGGAAGAGGAATAGATACCTTTGAGACTGCAGCTACAGTAAATACAGGCCGTCTTGGTATTTTCCACGGCATGAAGTCATATTTCTGTCAGGACAAATACGGACAGATTGCTCCGGTTTATTCAATTTCTGCAGGACTTGACTATCCGGGAGTCGGACCGGAGCACGCATATCTGCACGATATCGGAAGAGCGCAGTATGTACCTGTAACAGATGATGAAGCGGTAAATGCTTTTGAATACCTCGCAAAGACAGAGGGAATCATCCCTGCAATCGAGTCCTCACATGCAGTGGCATATGCCATGAAGCTGGCGCCTACAATGGACAAGGACAAGATAATCGTTGTTACTGTTTCAGGCAGAGGCGACAAGGACTGCGCGGCAATAGCAAGATACAGAGGGGAGAATATTTATGAGTAAGATAAGAAGTGCGTTTGAAAACGGCAAGGCATTTATACCATTTATCACATGCGGTGATCCAAATTTAGAGACAACCGCAAAAATCGTAAGAGAAGCAGTTGCAAACGGAGCAGACCTTATAGAGCTTGGTATTCCGTTCTCTGATCCTACAGCAGAGGGACCTGTAATCCAGGGCGCCAACATAAAGGCACTTGCAGCCGGAGTTACAACAGACAAGGTTTTTGACCTTGTGAGAGATTTGAGAAAAGATGTCACAATTCCTATGGTTTTCATGACATATGCAAACGTGGTTTACTCTTACGGCGCAGAAAAGTTTATCAGTACATGTAAGGAAATAGGCATTGACGGACTCATTCTGCCGGATATCCCATATGAGGAAAAGGAAGAGTTTTTACCACTCTGCGAGAAATATGATGTGGACCTTATTTCATTTATCGCGCCTACATCAAAGGATCGCATTGCGATGATAGCAAAGGAGGCAACCGGCTTCATCTATGTGATTTCAAGCCTCGGAGTCACCGGCACAAGAAGCGAGATTAGGACAGATCTGGCTTCAATAGTCAAGGTAATCAGAGAAAACACAGATGTGCCATGTGCTATCGGTTTTGGCATTTCAACACCCAAGCAGGCAAAGAAGATGGCAGATATCTCGGATGGTGCCATTGTGGGCTCTGCCATTATCAAGATAATCGATGAGTATGGGGAGGCTTCACCAAAGTATGTCGGTGAGTATGTTAAAGCAATGAAGGATGCGCTGTAATTTGTATTGACCGCTTGACAAAATTATTGGTTAATTCATAATAGTAAAAAGATGCAGATTTGCAAATATAGTGAGAATTAACGTGGAGATACAATAATGCAGGAAAATGAGAAAGACAAAAGATTAGAAAAACAGCTTGATTTCATCAGAGAAATCGACAAGGAAAAGGAGATATTCCGCCAGACTTATTTAGCTGATGCAAGCCGCAAGGAAAATGATGCGGAGCATGCCTGGCATATGGCTATCATGACCATGCTCTTGAGTGAGTATGCCAACGAGAAGATAGACGTGCTAAAGACAGTAGGAATGCTTTTGATACACGACATAGTAGAGATTGACGCAGGAGACACATATGCCTATGATGAGGCAGGCAAGGCCACACAGCATGAGCGTGAGCAGAAGGCGGCGGAGCGTATATACGGACTCTTGCCAAAGGAACAGGGCGAGCCGCTTTTAGAGCTGTGGGAGGAATTTGAGGCGCAGCAGACGCCGGAAGCCAGATTTGCCCGCACCATGGACAATATCCAGCCAATGCTCCTAAATGATGCGTCGGGCGGGCGTTCATGGCGTGAGCACAGCGTAAAGCTGTCGCAGATACTTGGCAGAAATAAGCGCACAGCACTCGGTTCAGAGAAAATCTGGGATTATGCGTTTAACAATATACTGAAAAAGCATGTTGAGAGCGGAAACATCATAGATGATGAGGGCATCTTCTAAGTGGAAGCCGGCGTGAGTGCGGAAGTTAGCGTGAGCGGGGAAGATGGCGTGAGTGCAAAAGCCCGCGAGCGTAATGGACGGTAATAATGATTTACTGAAAAATCCTTTGAAAAATCACGTATAATTCTATTGTAGACAGTCGTCTTGTATGATATACTTTATTGGATTAAATCGGTGAACTATAAATGAAATGTAATTATTCAAGGTGGCTCGAATTGTTACCTGACAATTATATTTAGCTTCATCGAAATCCACAGAATAAAACACACGGAGGAATCAAAATGAATATTGTATGCTTAGATCTTGAGGGAGTATTGGTACCTGAAATCTGGATTGCATTTGCAAAGGAGACAGGCATTCCTGAGCTTGAAAAGACAACAAGAGATGAGCCTGATTATGATAAGCTCATGAACTATAGAATAAATATTTTAAAGGAGCACGGACTCGGATTAAAAGAAATCCAGGAGACAATCGCAAAGATAGATCCAATGCCTGGTGCAAAGGAGTTTTTGGATGAGCTTCGTTCAATCACACAGGTAATCATCATCAGTGATACATTTTCACAGTTTGCAGGCCCGCTCATGAAGAAGCTCGGCTGGCCGACAATCTTCTGTAACGAGCTTGAGGTTGCTGAAGATGGTGAGATCACAGGCTTTAGAATGAGATGTGAGCAGTCAAAGCTTACAACTGTAAAGGCACTGCAGTCTATCGGATACGATACCATCGCAAGCGGTGACAGCCACAACGATTTAGGCATGATACAGGCAAGCAAGGCAGGCTTCCTTTTCAGAAGCACAGATGCCATCAAGAAGGACTACCCTGAGCTTCCTGCATATGAGACATATGATGAGCTGCTTGCAGCGATTAAAGCAGCATTATAATCATAAATATAGTTGAAAACAGCTTCCCACATGATATTTTAGAGTGGACACATCCACCTGTACATGTGGGAAGTTTCTATATATTTATGTCATGCAAAATCATATGAAAGAAGGTAGAGTGCAGATGTATACGGTAACACACATATATGAGGCTGATTTTGGCTGTGAGGAAAGAGCGGACGGCGCAAAAGCAAAATGCGTGGTTTATCTCGAGGACGAAAACGGCAGACAGCGTCATGTAGAGGTTGAGGATGAATGGCTTACGGCAAATGGGATAGAAGAGGGAAGCAGCTGGAAAGAAAATATCACAGATGAAGCCTGAATCATAAACTATGAGATTAATTATGTGATTAGAGTATGTGAATAAATTTTGTTTTTAGATGCACATTGTGTATTGACATCAGTGCAAAAGGTGCTATAATAAAATCAACATATGAACAATCATTCATATGTTCAATAAAAAACGTACAGTAAAACAAATAATTAATGAAAATAAGGAGAACACCACTATGAAGAAGACTTACAAAATCGATGTAGACTGCGCTAACTGCGCCAACAAGATGGAGGATGCCGCAAAGAATACAGCAGGTGTAAAGGATGCTACAGTCAATTTCATGACACTCAAGATGAGCGTTGAGTTTGAAGAGGGACAGGATGCAAAGGCGGTTATGCAGGAGGTTCTTAAGAACTGTAAAAAGGTAGAGGACGACTGCGAGATTTTCTTATAAATTGCCGGGCGCAGGAATGACAAATGATATTTTTTCAATGCCTGCGCTATAGTAAGGGTGATTATCAAGAGATTATAATGAATGGAGCTATGGCGTATGAATAAAAAGCAGAAAAAAGTACTTGCGCGTATCATAATCGCAGCGGTACTCATGATTATATTACATTTCATACCGGTTAAGGGAATTATCAGGTTCCTGCTTTACATGGTGCCTTATCTGGTCATAGGATACGATATCCTGAAAAAAGCATTTAAGGGAATCAAAAACAAGCAGGTATTTGATGAAAACTTCCTGATGGCGGTTGCCACTGTAGGTGCGATAGCGGTTGCGCTCTATGAGAATGGTGACTATACAGAGGCTATAGCCGTTATGCTTTTCTACCAGATAGGAGAGCTGTTTCAGAGCTATGCAGTCGGAAAGAGCCGTAAGAATATCAGTGAGCTCATGGACATCAGACCCGATTATGCCAATATCGAGGTGGACGGAAAGCTCACCCAGGTTGATCCTGATGAGGTTGCTATCGGCTCGGTAATCGTGGTACAGCCCGGTGAAAAGGTTCCTATAGACGGTGTGATAGTTGAGGGCTCATCTACATTAAACACCAGCGCGCTTACAGGAGAGAGCGTGCCGAGGGATGCAAAATGCGGTGATGAGATAATCAGCGGATGCATCAATATGTCCGGTGTTTTAAAGATTAAAACCACCAAAGAGTTTGGCGAATCAACGGTTTCAAAGATACTTGACCTCGTTGAAAATTCAAGCTCAAAGAAATCAAAATCAGAAAACTTCATATCAAAATTTGCTAAATATTACACTCCGGCAGTCTGCTACAGTGCACTTGCACTGGCAATTTTGCCACCGATTGTCAGAATACTTTTCATGTCAGCCGCGCCACAGTGGGGCAGCTGGATATACAGGGCACTTACATTCCTTGTAATAAGCTGTCCGTGCGCACTGGTTATCAGCATTCCGCTCAGCTTTTTTGCAGGAATCGGGGGCGCCAGCCGCGAGGGCGTTCTTGTAAAGGGCTCAAACTATCTTGAGACCTTATCACAGACCAGATACGTTGTATTTGACAAGACCGGCACCATGACAGAGGGCGTTTTCGAGGTGATAGGAGTCTACGACAATACGCTCGATAGGGAAAAGGTGCTCGAGTACGCAGCACTCGCAGAGAGCAGTTCATCGCACCCAATCAGCAGGAGCTTACAGAAGGCATATGGAAAGGAAATCGACAGAACCCGCGTGACAGACGTTGAGGAAATCAGTGGCCACGGAATCACCGCAAAGGTAGATGGCGTATCTGTAGCGGCAGGAAACTACAAGCTCATGAAAAAGCTGGGCTTAAGCTACAGTGAAACTGATAAGGTCGGCACCATAGTCCATATCGCAATAGACGGCAGATATGAGGGCTATATCCTTATCTCAGATAAGATAAAACCAACCTCAGCGGCAGCAATAAAGGCATTGAAAAAAGCCGGAATAAAAGGTACAATAATGCTTACAGGTGATTCGAGGACAGTAGCCGATTCAGTAGCGGCGGAGCTGGGAATCGATGAAGTATACAGTGAGCTTTTACCGGGCGATAAGGTTGCAAAGGTAGAGGAACTGCTTGCAAGAAAGGGCAGTAAAGAAAAGCTCGCCTTCGTCGGAGACGGAATCAACGATGCACCGGTGCTCTCAAGAGCAGATATCGGAATTGCAATGGGCGCCATGGGTTCAGATGCAGCAATCGAAGCCGCAGATATCGTCCTCATGGATGATGACCCGCTAAAGATAGCAAAAGCAATAAAAATATCGCGCAAATGCCTGCGAATAGTATATGAAAACACATACTTCGCAATAGGCATCAAGCTGATCTGCCTCGTGCTCGGTGCAGTCGGAATAGCCAATATGTGGCTCGCAATATTTGCAGACGTAGGAGTAATGGTGATAGCAGTGCTAAATGCAATCCGCGCATTATTCGTACACAAGCTCTAAAAACGTAGAGCTCAAAAAGTAGATATCAAAGAGCAGATATCAAAATGCCATAAAACTACTATATAAAAAATACCAGACAGAATGCACCCAAGAGGTGCACTCTGTCTTTCGCGTATAAAAAAGTTACTGTGTAACTGCGAAGGCACTGAGCAGTTACGCTCCCGCCAATACGATGCGTCCACACCCTTCAATGAGCCAAAACCAAAGGGTGCTTGCAGAAATTGCATGTGACATCGCGAATATGGAGATATTTAGAGTCTGTTGGAATTATGTCACAACACAGCAATGTCCGTGCATGGACGCACGGACAAGGCGTTAGCGCCACGGACGGCGCTAAAAGCCGGTTGCGTCCTATAGTCAAAACCTAAATCATAATTCCTACAGAGTCTTAATATCGAAATACTGAGCGAAGGCACATGCAATTTATGCGAAGCACCCGCCCCATAGCCAATAAAGTAAAAATAACGCAAAAATAACGCAAAAATAACGCAGAAAGGACACCACCATGAGCGAAAACATAAATGAACAGATAGAATGCTGCGACTGCAACGAAATCCATGAAGACCTTCTTAAAATAGTAAATGATACAATGCCTGAGGAAACCGAGCTCTACGATCTTGCAGAGCTTTTTAAGGTATTTGGCGACTCCACCCGGATCAGAATCCTCTTTGTGTTGTTTGAAGCGGAGGTGTGCGTCTGTGACCTGGCAAAGGTGCTCAACATGACACAGTCCGCCATATCCCATCAGCTTAGGATATTAAAGGCAAACAAGCTGGTAAACAGCAGACGTGAGGGCAAATCAGTGTTTTATTCGCTTGCCGACGGACATGTGCGCACAATCATTGCGCAGGGACGCGAGCATATCGAGGAATAATACAGGGAGGAATATACGTGACAGAATTAGAAGAATACTATAACAAATTCAACGAGGAAAAGCGCCTGAACAGCCGCCACGGCAGGGTAGAGTTTATCACCTCCATGAAGTATATACACGATTGTCTTGGCAGCCTGATGAATGAGAAGCAGCTTGATAATGAGGAATATCCGTCTGATGCAGAAGGAGCGAAAGCAGATAATAAAGTAGTAAATCTTGCTTCTGATGAAAAAATGCTAAGTGATATAAAAGCGCTTCGCTCACAGATTAAAATACTGGATGTCGGTGCGGGTACAGGCAGATACTCAGTGCCTCTTGCTGAGGAGGGCTATGATGTGACAGCACTTGAGTTAGTTAAGCATAACCTCGGCAGGCTGAAGCAAAAGAGCGATAAAGTAAAGGCATACCAGGGCAATGCCACAAAGCTGAAAAAGTTTGGAAACGATGAATTTGACCTCACGCTCGTATTCGGACCGATGTATCATCTGAAGTCGGCGGAAGAAAAGCTTGCCGCATTGAATGAGGCAAAGAGGGTGACAAAACCGGGTGGTTACATACTTGTGGCATACATTATGAATGAGTACAGCGTGATAACCTATGCCATAAAGGAGAAGCATATAAAAGAGGGCATAGAGGGCGGAATGCTCGATGAGAGCTTCCATTGTACAGAAAAAGCTAATGATTTGTACAGTTTTGTCCGATTAGAAGATATAGAGGCTTTAAATGCACAGGCAGCCCTCACACGTGAAAAGATAATAGCAGCAGATGGCGCAGCAAATTATATCAGGCCATTTTTGAATGCTCTTGATGAGGAAGAGTTTGATATGTTTGTACAGTATCATCTTTCAACATGTGAGAGAGCAGACCTGATGGGAGCAAGTGCGCACACGGTTGATATTCTAATGGTATGATTTTTTGAATAAAGTCTGTTATTATGACGGGGTATGCCGGAATAATAACATAAAAGTATAATATAACACAGTATAAGATTACATATGAGGAGAACTATGAAAAACAAGGGATTAAAAATTCTACTATGTGTGCTTTTGGTTTTATGCGTCATTATGGCGGGAGCACTCATAGGAAAAGAATATATTGGAGATAATATAAAGGAAGCCGCTAACCGGAATGGTGTGGATGTAGTTAAAGACACATCGGATGCCGGAAAAGCAGAGGATAACGCAGTTGACAGTACGGCAGAAGGCACAGAGAGTACACAGTCTGATGCAACCAAAGCTGAGGCAACAGAAGCGGATACACAAAAGCCACAGATGTCAACCATAGTGATTACGGCTACAGGAGACTGTACACTCGGCAACAATCAGGAGCAAAGCTATGACGGCAGCTTTAATTCTTATTATGACTCAAAGGGACAGGACTACTTTTTCGGCGGCGTGAGAGATATTTTTGAGGCTGACGATATGACACTTATCAATTTAGAGTGTGTGCTATCGGATGCGACAGAGCGCGTCGAAAAGCGCTGGAACCTAAAGGGAAAGCCCGGGTACATTGGAATTATGACGGGAAGCTCCATAGAGGCATGCAGTCTTGGAAACAATCACACATATGACTATGGACAGGCTGGACTGGACGATACGAGAAATGTGCTTGAAAATGCCGGGATAGTGTATGGCTTCAATGATCATACCGGTATTTACGAGACGGCTGATGGGACAAAGATTGGAATAGTGTCAGCCAGCCTTTTGTCACAAAACGGTGACCGCGAGGCATATATCCAAAACGGTATATCGCAGCTTCGCGAGCAGGGAGCGGTGATTGTTATCGCATGCTGTCACTGGGGCATAGAGGGCGACCATTATCCGAATGACTATCAGCAGGCAGCAGCACATCGCATAATTGACTGGGGAGCAGACCTGGTAGTTGGAAACCACCCTCATGTGCTGCAGGGAATGGAGGTCTATAACGGTAAAATGATATGCTACAGTCTTGGAAATTTCTGCTTCGGAGGCAATAAAAATCCGGCAGACAAGAACACGGCGATTTATCAGCAGACATTTACTCTGATAAATGGTGAATTGCAGCCGGGCATAGATGCGCAGATTATTCCATGCACCTTAAGCAGCGCAAGCTCATACAATGATTTCAGGCCAACAGTGGCTTCAGGCGAAAAAGCCAAAGAGATATGCAATTTAATGAACACATATTCACAAAATTATAGTAAAATAGAAATTGATGAGCTTGGAAAGCTGCATGTAAATTAACAGTAGGTAACTATTCAGAACCACTGAGAAAAAGAAGGGCTGAATAGTTACAATATCATTTTTTAACGAATTAAGATAAAAGCAGTCATGCAACAAAAGGCATGTACCATCATACAAATATAGTAAGGGAGCAAAGAGCAATATGTATATGTGGAGAGAGCGCAGTAAAGAAGAAAAGCATGAGGATGTAGTAAATACAGGCCTGCTGCCGCTTGATGTGGTAGAGGGATTTAAGATACGTCCGGGCTTTTTCAGAATGTACGGAGCGTGCGTGGCATCAAACGGAGTGAGCTTTACCATCAATTCCCATGGAGCAACGAGGTGTACTCTTTTATTGTTCAAGCCACAGGCACCAAAGCCGTATGCGAGGATTCCGTTTCCTGATTCATATAGGATAGGAGATACCTACTCCATGCTTGTTTTTGATATAAAGCCGGATGAATTTGAGTATGCATTTTCGTTTGACGGGCCATATGAGCCGGCAAAGGGACTTTTGTTTAACGAGGAAAATGTCCTTTTAGACCCATATTCCAGAGCGGTCACAGGACAGCGAAAATGGGGAGAAAAGCCGGAGGGCGGCAAGGATTTTGAGTACAGGGCGAGAGTTGTAAAAAGTAACTTTGACTGGGGCAACATAAAGCAGCTTGAGCAGCCCTTTGAGGATCTTGTGATTTATGAGACACATGTGAGGGGTTATACAAAGGATAAGTCCTCAGGAGTCAGCGCACCGGGCACATTTGCCGGATTAAAGGATAAGATACCGTATCTGAAGGACCTTGGAATAAATGCAGTGGAGCTCATGCCGATTTTTGAGTTTGATGAGATGGAGAGCGCGAGAGTGGTCGATGGTGTACAGCTTTACAATTACTGGGGCTACAACACAGTATCGTTTTTTGCACCGAATACCAGCTATGCCTTCAACGAGGAGCACAACCACGAGGGAGACGAGCTGAAATCGCTGATAAAGGCTTTAAAGGAAAATGGCATAGAGGTCATTCTTGATGTGGTGTTCAACCATACCGCTGAGGGAAATGAGATGGGACCGTGCTTCTCCTTCAAGGGAATAGACAATAACGTGTACTATATGCTTACACCGGATGCACACTACTACAATTTCAGTGGCTGTGGAAACGTTATGAACTGTAATCATCCTGTTGTGCGCAGCTTTATTATAGACTGTCTGAGACACTGGGCCATTGAGTACAGAGTGGATGGCTTCAGATTTGCCCTGGCTTCCATTCTCGGAAGAGATCAAAACGGTGCACCTATGGCCAATCCGCCGATTCTTGAGTCGCTGGCATTTGACCCGGTGCTTGGCAAGATGAAGCTCATCGCAGAGGCCTGGGATGCAGGCGGACTGTATCAGGTGGGAAGCTTCCCGTCATGGAACAGATGGGCTGAGTGGAACGGCAGATACAGGGATGACATGAGAAGCTTTTTAAAGGGCGATGACGGTATGGCGGGAAATGCCATCACACGTATCACCGGCTCACGCGACCTTTACAGCCCGGAGAGCAGAGGACACAAGGCATCAGTCAATTTCATGACCTGTCATGATGGCTTTACGCTGTATGATCTTTACTCATACAATGAAAAGCACAATGAGAAAAACGGCTGGAATAACACAGACGGAGACAACAACGGACATAGCTGGAACTGTGGCGCGGAGGGCGAGACAAATGATCCAAATGTAAACGGACTTAGAAGGCGCCTTATAAAGAATGCATTTGCAGCGCTTTTGTGCAGCCGTGGCCCGGCAATGTTTTTTGCGGGCGATGAGTTCTGCAACACCCAGTTTGGAAACAACAACGCGTATTGTCAGGACAATATCATCTCATGGCTCGACTGGAGCAGGCTTGAGGAATTCAAGGAAATCCATGATTTCGTGCGTCATATGATTCAGTTCAGGAAAGAGCATCCTATACTCAGAAAGATGACAAAGCCTTCATCCTGCCAGTTCCCGGAAATCAGTGTGCACAACGGTACACCGTTCAATGCCTCAACGGATTACAAGACAAAGCTTATCGGCATCATGTATGCCGGAAGAAATGAGGAGGACACGGAGGATGATATTGTATTCTATTGCATGAATGCATATTGGGAGCCGCTTGTGATGCAGCTTCCGGTGCTTCCGAACGGAAAACACTGGCATGTGGACACCAACACCAATGCAGAGTATTTTGACGGAGAGGACTTCACGGCCAGGACAGAGCTTTTGTGTGTGAACACCATAAGAGTTCCTGCGAGAACCACGATAATACTTGTGGCAGAATAACAATAAAATCTGCAGCCCGGCACACATTGTGATATGTGCACCGGGCTGTTTTTCGTTACAGTTTTGGCTTAGACTGTAACATTTCCCCCTTTCATTTTTCAATATATTTTATGTGACATTTGCATTAGCAGCCGGTGATGGTTGTGAAGTGATACCGGAAGGCCTTGTATATATCACATAATCAGTTGTGAGTTGGACATATTTCGTCTGTGAATCCAAGAAAATAATTGGGTGTTACACCAAAAATTGTACTTAAATGGCAAATGACAAAAATGTCAGGCACTCTACGGCCTGTCCTGTAGCCTGAAATCGTTGATTCTGCACAGCACATGATTTCCGAAAGAGCCACGTTGGTCAAGCTGTGGAGCCTCATCAGATAATCAAGCCTGTCAGGCACAGTTGTGCTAATGGTTGATAGCTGCCTTTCTTGTAAAAAGATATTTATTTCATTCATAAACAAATTGTAACACAATAATCGTAGAAAGCAACAAATATCTGAAAAAATACGAAAAAATTAGAAAACTTAAAATTACAATTTTAAATCCAGCCACCATCAAAAGTGATTATTTGTCCTGTGAGGTAATCAGGTGCAGTGATGACGGAGTAAGCCATATCTGCGACTTCATCGGCTGTGGCAAAGCGTCCGGCAGGAATTTCATCGGCCAGCTCAGCGCGTTCTGTCTCATTAAAGCAGCGGTTCATATCGGTATCTATGACACCGCAGGCTATGGCATTTACCGGAATATGCGATGGCGCAAGCTCCTTGCCGAGGGCCTTGGTAAATGCATTTATACCGCCCTTGCAGGCTGAGTATGCCACCTCGCAGGATGCTCCGACATTGCCCCAGACAGAGGAAATCTGTAGTATACGGCCGCATTTATCAGCAACCATATAAGGGCTGACGAGCTTTGTAAAGTTGAAAACACCGGTTAGATTTATCGCCACGATATTGTTCCATTCATCCGGGGACATGTCGCTCAGCAGCCCGATATGCGATATACCGGCATTGTTAATGAGCACATCTATATGGCCGAAATGGGAAATGGTTTTTAAAACCATATCCTTGGCAAAGAAAAAGTCTCCTACATTTCCGGTGAAGCATAGCACCTCAATTCCGTATGCACAGTGAAGATCATCAGCCAGAGCCTTTAGCCTGTCAGATGAATTGCGGCAGCAAAGTGAGAGGTTATAGCCACAGGAAGCCAGTTTTTGGGCAATGGCGGCACCGATACCGCGTGAAGCTCCGGTTATTATAGCTGTTTTATTTATGTGATTTATGTGATTTGTCTGATTTGTCATGATATTCTCCTTATAATTTTCATACCTTGGGGGTTAGCCGGTCACTGCGCTGCCGGGCCGGCTTCATAGTATAAAAAAATAATTACATGATTAAATTACAGTTCAGTCATGGGTATGATACCTCGCTGTGAGGCTGGGCACAACAGTGTAAATTTATATCATATTATACAGCATAAATCATACCATAAATATATATTATGGGGTAGACAAAATTTATACATTGTGATATTATTTAATAGTTGCAAAACGAATTGCAGACGGCGTGTGGCTCAGTTTGGTAGAGCGCTACGTTCGGGACGTAGAGGTCGCAAGTTCGAATCTTGTCACGCCGATTTATTTATGTATGTATCTGAATAGTTATCGACTGTATTATTTTGGAGCACGCGCATAGCGTGTTTTTTTGTTACTGTTCAGTGTGAATAGTAACTTTTTTATATTTTTCTGAAAATTCACTTTTTATGTCTTTTTATTTAGAAAATGCTGGATTTTTCAATTATCATAATGTACAATAGCCATAGGTTGATAGCATAGCAAGCGGGCTTTGTGGAGCTGAAACCGCAAAAATTCCCCAAACAGCACCCCAAACCCGCCCAAAAAGCCGGAAAAAAGCAGGAAAAAGTAGCTGAAACCGCAGAAATTCCCCAAACAGCACCCCAAACCCCGTCAAAAATCCGGGTAAGAGCAGGAAAAAGTAGTTGAAACCGTAGAAATCCACAAAACAGCACCCCAAACCCCACCAAAAATCCGGAAAAGAGCAGAAAAAAGTAGCTGAAACCGCAGAAATCTCCAAAACAGCACCTCAAACCCAGCCCAAAATCCAGAAAAGAGCAGGAAAAAGTAGCTGAAAATGCTGAAATCCCAAAAACAGCACCCCAAACCCAGCCCAAAATCCGGAAAAGGCCAGGCAAAAAGTAGCTGGAATCACTAAAATCCCCAAAACAGCTCAAAAATATAGCATGTTTTTTATATTTATATGATGCTATCAAACAAATGGAGACCATAATCTCCACTTTTGAAGATAAATGACAGCTTTCATTTATCATATTCCCCACAAAAACAATTGAATTACTGTTAGAATCACATACATGGCATCACATGATGCAAAGAGTTAGGAGGAAAATAAAATAAGTTCAATAGATAATAGAATCCAATGGTTGGAAGGTGAGATATTAGAGATTCAGGAAAGGCTGGAGACCATCACTGAGGAAGGAACAATCTATCCAACACAAAAGGATGGAAATGTTAAATGGTATGTTTGGAAAAATGGCAGAAGAGAGTATTTATCAAAGAAAAATGATAAAGAAATCAAAAATCTTGTCAATAAAAAATATCTGGAGCTTTATCTGAAGGACACAATAAATGAACTAAGACTACTCGAGACAAACAGGAAGGCCCGGAAAAAATATAAAACGGATTATGCCCAGAAAATGTTAAAGCAAAAACATTATAGCAGTATACTTTTAGCAGTTGATGAGAAGGAAAATGAAGAGACAAATGAAAAGTCACAGGTTCCTAACCCTGAAGCTCTCAAGTTTTATACTAAAATGGGAATTATAGTGCGGTCAAAATCAGAAGTAATTATTGCGACAGCCTTGTATGATAATAATATAAAGTTTGAGTACGAGAAGGCGATTAAAATCTCAGATGGTATTTATTATCCCGATTTTACGGTTGAGAAGAAAAATGGCGACATAATTCTATGGGAACATCTTGGCTTGATAGACAATCCTGATTATCGAAACAAAGTTTATCGAAAGATAATGAAATATAACGAAAATGGATATTATCAGGGAAAAAATCTTATATTGACATATGAAACAGCGGAAAGTCCATTGGACCCCATGGACGTAGAGCATGAAATAGAAAAAATGTGCAGGTGATAAAATGCTCAAAAAATTACGAAGAAAATTTATAGCCATAGCAATGTTATGAGTTTCAATTGTTCTTATTGCAATTGTAGGCACGATAAACATCGCAAACTATATAAGTACAAACGAGGCGTTGGATGTGCGCCTTAAGCTGGTTGTCGGAAACGGAGGAACATTCCCGGATCTTTTAGATACAGAAAACGCAAAAACAGACACATTCGGCAATACAGCAGATGAAAGTACAAATAAAGGGACTCCCACGCTCAAAGAGCCACCATCCGGCAGAACAGATGTACAGCCACCGGAGGATATGAATTTACAATCGTACTGTAAATTAAAAATATTTTTTTACATGCATTTTACACACTAATGATTTTGCATTTTACATTTCCCCATTACTATATCAGTTGTAACAAACAAAGAAATAAATTCAAGAAAGAAATGAAAGAGGAAATTAAAATGAAAAATCGTATGAAAAAACTTTTAGTTTTAGCAACTGCTGCAACAATGATGACAGCAGCATTTACAGGATGTGGCTCAAGCTCAGACGGAGCAGACAACAATGCAGACACAAGCGCAGATGAAGGCGCATCAAATGAGAACTTAAGTGGCTCAATTTCACTTGCAGGAAGTACTTCAATGGAGAAGCTTTGTGAGGCACTCAAGGAGTCATTCATGGAGAAGAACCCTGGAGTGACAGTAACAGTTGAGTATACAGGCTCTGGTTCAGGAATCGAGTCAGTAACAGCAGGAAGCGTAGATATCGGAGATTCATCAAGAGCACTTACAGATGATGAGAAAGCAAACGGCGTTGAGGAAAACATCGTAGCAATCGACGGAATTGCAGTTATCACAGACAAGGACAACTCAGTAACAGAGCTTACATCAGATGACTTAAAGAAAATCTACACAGGTGAGATTTCAAACTGGAAAGACCTTGGTGGAAAAGATGAGGCAATTGTAGCAATCGGCCGTGAGGCTGCTTCAGGAACAAGAGGAGCCTTCGAGGAGCTTCTTGATGTAAAGGATCAGTGCAAATATGCACAGGAGCTTGATTCAACAGGAGCAGTTCTTGCAAAGGTAGGTTCAACACCGGGAGCAATCGGATATGTTTCACTTGACGTACTTGATGATACAGTAACAGCAATGAAAATTGACGGAGTAGAGGCAACAGAGAAAAACATCGTAGCAGGCAAATATCTCCTTTCTCGTCCATTTGTAATGGCTACAAAGGGCAAAATTGACGAGCAGAACGATATTGTTAAGGCTTGGTTTGACTATGTAAACTCAGATGAGGGACAGGCAGTTATCAAGAAGGTAGGCCTTATCCTCCCTCAGTAGAAATTATCAGTCATAGTAATGATACGAAATACAGACATCATTACGAGACATCGCTAGTAAGTATAAGTATAAAAAATAATACAAAATACAGACATCGATATTAGACATCAGTATTAATACATATTGATAAGATACAGGGTTTCCTTAGGAAATGGCAGGTTTCCTGGGGGATTTTTTGAAACAAGGAGTATCAAATGAAACATAAATCCATAGTAGAGAATGTTGCCCGAATAATATTCACGGTATGTGCGGTTGTGGCAATATTCGCAGTATTATCAATAACAATTTATATGTTCCTTAAGGGTGCACCGGCATTTTTCAAGGTCGGAGTGCTAAACCTCTTATTTGGAACAAAATGGGCACCGACAGCGGCAGACCCAAGCTACGGAATATTGTACATAATCCTGACATCCATCATAGGAACAGCAGTATCTATACTCATAGGAGTGCCAATTGCTCTTCTTACAGCAGTATTTCTTACTGAGGTGGCAAATAAAAAGCTCTCAGCAGTAGTGCAGCCGGCAGTAGAGCTGCTTGCAGCCATTCCATCAGTAATCTATGGACTTTTGGGACTTATGATACTTAATCCGGTATTATACAAGCTCGAGAAGCATGTTTTTGCAAACTCAGCAACGCATCAGTTTACCGGCGGATCAAATCTGCTTGCAGCAATCATAGTGCTTGCAATCATGATTCTTCCTACGGTAATCAACATGAGCGTATCATCAATACAGGCAGTACCGCAGCAGATGAGAGCGGCATCCCTTGCTCTTGGAGCAACAAAGATACAGACAATATTTAAAGTGACAGTTCCTGCAGCAAAGTCAGGAATCATGACAGGAATTGTGCTCGGAATAGGTCGTGCGCTCGGAGAAGCGATGGCTATCAACATGGTAGCCGGTGGAACGGTAAGCTTTCCACTTCCGTTCAACTCAGTACGTTTCCTTACCACACAGCTTGTCAGCGAGATGGGATACGCCAGCGGACTTCACAGACAAGTGCTTTTCTCAGTAGGTCTTGTGCTTTTTGTGTTTATCATGATAATCAACCTCACCCTTATGAAACTCAAAAAGAAAGGAGCTGTGGAAAATGACTAGTATAAATGGAAAACGCCGCAGAATAGGCGATGATGTAGTATATTTTTTCATATATTTATGTGCAGCATTATCGGTAGTGCTGCTTGCGGGAATCATCATATATGTATTTGTCAGGGGAATCGGACAGGTAAACTGGCAGTTTCTGACCAGCGAGACATCTGTATTAAGAGGCACTGTCGGAATAGCGGGCAACCTGCTCAATACACTTTACATCATAATTATCACCATGCTTATAGCAACTCCTGTCGGAGTGGGAGCAGCCGTGTACCTGAATGAGTATGCAAAGCCGGGTAAGCTCGTATCCACAATCGAGTTTGCCACTGAGACACTTGCAGGAATACCGTCAATCATCTTCGGTCTTTTCGGAATGATGTTTTTCGGTCAGACAATAGGCTTTGGCTACAGTATCCTCACAGGTTCACTGACACTGACGCTCATGGTGCTGCCTCTCATCACCAGAAATACACAGGAGGCGCTTAAAACTGTACCGGACAGTTACAGACACGGAGCAGTGGGACTTGGAGCCGGAAAATGGCACACCATCCGTACCATCCTGTTGCCGTCAGCTATGCCGGGAATCATCACAGGTGTTATCCTTGCGATAGGACGAATCGTAGGTGAGTCAGCAGCACTCCTCTTTACGGCAGGAAGTGCAGGAATGCTTCCAAAGATTGCCAGCGGATATTTCTCAAAGATAATGCAGTCAGGTGGAACACTTACCATCAAGCTCTACCTTGCAGCGACAAGTGAAGGAAAATTCGACCAGGCATTTGGAATTGCGGTTGTGCTTCTTGTAATCGTATTCCTTATCAACATCCTGACAAAGGTGCTTGCAAAGAAATTCCAGGCGAAGTAAACAAATCAACCCGCTATTATAATAAATTAACGAATATAGTAAATAACAAATATAATAAACCAACTAATTAATTAAGAAGCCTCGATTTGATATCAGTAAATCGCAGCTTCTTTTTTAGTTGCTCTTTTGATTACTTTTCGATTTCGCTCAAAAATCGTTTTGAGTTTCATAAAGATTATTTCTTAAACAAATCTTAATGTGTTACATAATTGGATTTTAATGTTACAATTGATACAATAAGACCAACATAAAACTTCCGGAGGCAATTATGTATAAAGTATTAGTATGTGATGATGAAAAAGATATTGTATCGGCAATCAGCATTTATTTGACCAGTGATGGCTATGAGGTAATCCCGGCGAGAAACGGGCTGGAGGCACTCGATATAGTAAAGCACAATGACGTGCATCTTGTCCTGATGGATATCATGATGCCTGTCATGGACGGCATAGAGGCGATGGTGGAAATCAGAAAAATCTCTAATGTGCCGGTCATACTGCTCACTGCCAAAAGTGAGGACACTGACAAGGTACTCGGACTCACGGTCGGAGCAGACGACTATGTGACGAAACCGTTTAACCCGGTAGAGCTGCAGGCGAGGGTGAAGTCGCAGATCAGGAGATACATGCTTCTCGGCGCAGGCAATACAAGCGCAGGAAAGCTGGTAATCGGCGGCATTGAGCTCGATGACAAATCAAAGACAGTGACAGTTGATGGCGAGGCAGCAAATCTCACACGTACAGAGTACGATATTTTGAAGCTTCTCATGGAGCATCCGGGCGAGGTGTATTCGCCGAATCAGATATATGCAAAGGTCTGGAAGGATGAGCCATACGGGACAGAAAACACGGTGGCGGTACATATCCGTCATCTCAGAGAAAAAGTAGAGATAAATCCGGCTGAGCCAAGATACTTAAAGGTCATCTGGGGTCGCGGATACAAAATTGACGCTGAATAGGTGCATGCTTGATAAAGTTTGTCAAGTGAAGCACTATAAAATGGAAGGTGAATGATATGAAAAAAATATCAAGGAATCTGTGGCTTAAGCTGGCGGCATTTATAGTATGCTCGGTCATGGCGGCAGGGCTTGTTGTAACAACGTTAGTTGCAGTGTATACAAACAATTATGAAAGCACAGCACAGCTAAGGGATGAAATTCATGCGAATATTGCAGGAGCCTATAGCAGACAGATGGTGTACAATTATGAATCCGGTGATGACACTGCATTTTCGCAGATGACTAATGATACCAATCTGCAGGCCGCAGTAGTAAAGAGCAATGAAACATCAGAGGACAAGGTAGATGTGAAATCTGATGCAGCAAAGGTGTATTCAAGTGTGGATGAAATATCAAATCCGGATTATATTTTTAGCTACAAGGCAAAGAACTTAAAGTGGAACAGGCTATTAAATCTGTGGGATGCAATGAGCGGCAGCTATGAGGAGTCAGACGCTGCTTCAAGCGATATGAACAGTGAGAGAATCAGCTCAATCATGTATTCCAAGACAAATGGGCTCTTTTATCTGTGCCTGAATGATGGCACAGCTTATGTCATTCCAAAGGTGAAAGTGATGACAGGCTCTAACGATAACAGCTCGCTTGGCTTATATAAGGCAGTTGAGAAAACGGATGAGAATGGAAATAAATACTTTGCCTACGAGGAGATGTTTACAGGCCAGCCGCTCGATACTTCCGGCTTTGCCGAGTGGAAAAATGTAAAGTGCTATGATGAAAAAGGAAATCATATAAAGTGTGGCATGAATCTGGAGGATAACGATAATTCGGGCTTTGAAAGTGACGGCTCTTACTACAATTATAATGAGGATGTTTATTATGACCGTTACGAAATTATAAAAGTGGTGGAGCAGGTGAATGAGAGCTATGAGCTTTTACCGGATACCTTTAATATATCGGATACCGGAATTGTGTACTATCCATACACCCCAACGGAAGAGCAGCCTGAGTACTATTATGTGTATGCAAAGCTGCCTGAGCAGCTTCAGGAAAAGGGCGATTACTTCAATCAGGCAGACAGCGTACTGGATATCATGGAATTTACAGAGACTCATTTGAGTATATTGTTTGTAGTATTTATACTTGGTTTTGTGATTACGGCGGGGTATCTGCTGACGGTTGCCGGAAAACGTGAAGATTCAGAAGAAATTAAATTACGATTATATGACAGGCTGCCGTATGAGGTGATGCTTGGGGTGACAATGCTCGCAGACTTTATGGTATTTCCGGCAGGCTTTTTGCTGATAAAGCAGCTTCCGGTGGTAGCACTCATTTGTCTGGTGGCAACCATGGTTTCGCTTGAAGCAATCCTGTCAACATACGTAAGAATCAGGGCACATGAGTTCTGGAAGCATACACTGTGCTACTATGTTGTGAGATTTTTCTTAAAGCCTGTCAAAAAGCTATGCAGGATGGTATTTGCCCCAATCAGATACGGCTTTTCATGGATAGAAAGAAATGTACCGCTGTTTCTGATCAGTATGCTTGCATTCGGTTTCATATGCCTGCTCGAGCTTATAGGCTTTGGAATAGGGAGTATTGGATTTATATTCATTATAAAGCTTATGGAGCTTGCTCTGCTTATTGCATTTATCATGCAGTATGACAGGATAAGATGCGCCGCAAAGGCTATAGCAAACGGTGATTTTTCAAAGCCGGTTGATACGTCAAGACTCATGCTATTTTTCAGAAAGCATGGAGAGGATTTGAATAATGTGAGCAATGGAATAGAGGCCGCGGTCTCTGAAAAAATGAAGAGCGAGCGCTTCAGGACGGAGCTCATCACAAATGTGTCGCATGATATCAAGACACCGCTCACCTCCATTATCAATTATGTGGACCTGTTGCAGAAGGAGGATATAGATAACGAGAAGGTACGTGAATATCTTGACGTTCTCGACAGACAGTCATCACGTCTGAAAAAATTAATTCAGGATTTACTTGAGGCTTCGAAGGCATCGACCGGCAGCATAAATGTAGAACTTGAGGAACTGGATGCGGCTGTTATGCTGTCACAGGTAGCCGGAGAATACAAAGAAAAATTCGAGAAAAATAATCTTGATTTAATTATCAAAAATGACGTTACGCCTGTCATGATTCAGGCAGACGGACGACATCTGTGGAGAGTGTTTGATAACCTGATGAACAATATCAACAAATACGCCCAGCCGGGTACGAGAGTGTATATTGACATCATTCCAAAGGACAGCGGAGCCATCATAACCTTCAAGAATGTATCAGCTACACCGCTTAATATCTCAAGCGATGAGCTTAAGGAGCGTTTTGTCAGAGGAGACAGTTCACGAAATACCGAGGGCAGTGGACTTGGACTGTCTATTGCAGAAAGCCTTATGAAGCTCATGAACGGTACTTTGGAGCTGACTGTGGATGGTGATCTTTTTAAAGTAACTTTGGAGTTTTAAACTTATAAGGCATAAGAAACAACAACAGCCGGGGCATCTGCCCCGGCTTTTAATCGAGCTGTTTCTCACAATATTTTTCGACAAGATTTATAAATTCTTCTGCAACTGTAATTTGCCGCTCTGCTTCTTCTCTGCTTGCAATATAAAAATCATCATAATCGCTTGCATGACGAATTTCCTCTGCCATTCCAATTTTCTCCCTATTTCTCTGGGAAAAATTTCTGTTTTAACATAGTCTTTATTAAAATTAGCTATTGCATCTTTGTGTCTCTTATATGCTTTCCACTAGTAGCATGTACTGCATTTATAGCATGAAAAATTGCATAGTAGGCTCTGTTATTAGCTCCTTTATAATCATCAATAGACAATAGCACCTTTGCGGATTTTAAGTCATTCTTTGAGGTTTCAATTCTATATAGAACAAGATCTCTTCACTTTTGGCAATTGGTTTTATGTCAATGTTATGATCCAGATTAAAGTCATATGTCATATAGGAAAGCTTCTCACCATAAGATTTAAGTTCAATATCTGACATATCAACCAAAATCATAATATCTATATCTGAGTCGGGTCTGAAATCGCCTCTGGCATACGAACCATATAAAATAATCTGTCTGACATGTGAACCATAAATTTTTTTGATTTCTTCAATGTATTGTCCAATAAGATTATACATAGCTTTTGGCATATGTTACCCCTCCTTAAAAAATACTCTTCACTCTACTATTTTATTATACCATATATTAAAAAAATGCATTTTATATTTTACCACAAAAAGTCGGTATAAAAATCCGAGGCATCTGCCCCGGCCTTTACACGCAAACATTTCAATTGTGTAAGCGTAATATTATTATGCTTTCCATCTATGCTCTATATCACATGTTTCATATTAGATGTGTAATATCACATATAGTCATTCAATAATATGTACGTGATTTAATTATCCTTAATCATCATATCAACTCCAAAAACCTCTCATGAATCCGTGCATCATCATTAAGCTCCGGATGAAAAGCCAGCCCAATCTGGTTCTTATACTGCACACCGACAATTTTGCCGTCATACTCGGCGAGCACATGTACATCATTTTTGGCAAAGTCATCAATAGCTTCCACGTAAGGTGCCCTGATAAATGTCATGGTAAAGTCAAAGCTGTTGTCAAACATTGCTGTGGCTTCAAAGCTTCCGAGCTGTCTGCCGTAGGCGTTTCTTTTTACAGTGACAGGCAAAGTGCCGAAATATACGTTGTCATCGTTGCTTATATGTGAAGCTAAAAGTATAAGACCGGCGCAGGTTGCAAGTACCGGAAGTCCGTTTGCAATCTTTTCCTTAAGCGCATCAAACATATCGAGCTCACGCAGCAGCTTGCCCTGTACAGTGCTCTCACCACCCGGCAGCACGAGTCCGTCTAAGTCACAGATATCTGATTTTTTGCGCAGCTCTACACATTCGCACCCAAGAGACTCAAGCATGCGCTTGTGCTCAATAAACGCTCCCTGAACAGCTAAAACACCAATCTTAAGTCCTGATTTCATTTTATTTGCCTCTTTCTTCCATGATGATTTTAATCTCGCTCTCGTTGATTCCGACCATAGCCTCACCGAGATCCTCAGAAAGCTCTGCGATGAGCTTGGCGTCTGTAAAGTTTGTAACAGCTTTTACGATAGCGGCAGCTCTCTTGGAAGGATCGCCTGACTTGAAGATACCTGAACCAACGAACACCCCCTCGGCACCGAGCTGCATCATAAGAGCTGCATCAGCCGGAGTAGCCACACCGCCTGCCGCAAAGTTTACAACAGGAAGCTTGCCGTTATCATGAACGTAA
>OGHM01000183.1_pt1 | contig 37313 bp, 23 predicted proteins | sample 1571531 | NCBI WGS metagenome assembly OGHM01 (sample SAMEA2582031, study PRJEB24529) | metagenome | biome: Human gut stool | place: China | collected 2011 | reverse complement strand
AAAGGTGTAAAACATTAAAGCATGAGCTACGCTATCGACGCGACGGAGGCTGCGCAATACTCAACATCGTAACAACATTATTTATTTAAATCTATAAACATGGAAGTAAAAGTAAGACGAATAGCACGACGTGACACCTACACTATAGGCAAGATGTACGTCGACGGCGAGTATGTCTGCGACACGCTCGAAGACAAGGATAGAGGTCTGACATCTAATATGTCGGTGGCGCAGATATGCGGAGTTAAAATCAAAGGCGAAACCGCCATCCCGACGGGCAGATACCTCGTCGACATGAAGACGGTGTCGCCAAGGTTCGGAGGTCGGGCGCAGTATCTTTTCTGCAAGGGCCGACTACCAAGGTTGTGCAATACACCTGGCTACCAAGGTGTGCTGATACACATCGGCAACACGGCGAAGGACACGGATGGCTGCATCCTTGTCGGAGAAAACAAGGCGGTCGGACAGGTACTGAACTCAACGGCAACGTTCCGCAAGGTATACACCATGCTGAAGGCTGCGGACGAGAGAGGCGAGCAGATTTGGATAACAATAGAGTAAGGAGGTGCAGATGGATATGGTTTTACAGATACTTTCGCTGCTTGTTAGCGGTGGCATCGTCGGTCAGCTGCTCTACTACAACTCGCGGAAGCGCAAAGAGGCAGCTGCAGCACAAAAGGAGGAGGACGCTAACGCCCTCGCTTACGCCCAGGAGTGGCGCAACCTCTACACCCACGAACACGAGGAGCACATGGAGGAGCGCACCAGACTCAACAACAAAATAGACTCACTCTACGACGACATCGGCAAGCAGCGTGCGACCATTCGCCAGCTCAAAGACGAGAAGAACACGCTTCTAATGAAGACGCACGAGCTGCAGTGGAATGAGTGTACCGTGAATGGATGTATGAAGCGCAAACCGCCAAGAGACTACGGCAAGGCGGAGACCGACTAATAACCTTTTTATAACATTATGAATACATTAGATAAATTGTTAGAAATATTGTGCGGTGCGCTGTTAGGTTTATTATCCGGCGCATTAGGTTTGTTAGCCTGCGTAATGCTGACACTATTGTGTGGATGCTCTACACCGCAGCCAGTGGTTGTAGAGCGAGTGGTCGTTAAGACTGATACACTCTATAAGGCGAGGACGAGTGCCGACACGTTTCGGCTGCACGACTCGGTGTATGTGGAGCACTACACTCGTGGTGATACAGTGTATAGCCAGAAGAGCGTGTGGCGATGGCGTGACCGCATAAGCGTGAAGACCGACACTATATATAAAGCAATGCTCCAGACCGACACAACACGCCTTCCCATACCAGTGGAGCACAAGCTATCGACGTGGGAGCGCACGCAGATGCGCGTCGGGCAGTTTACTATCGGCGCGGTGGTGCTTGTAGTTCTGTCGCTACTATTGTGGCTGATACATCGCCGACGATGATGCTCCACCGCGCATACCAAAATATTTTTGGCTCCAAACTTTGCAGTCTCAAATATTTTGCGTATATTTGCGGTATAACCAATTAAATCGTCTGCAATATGTTAGGAATACTTATTTTCAGCTGGATAGTATCAGTCCTTCTTGTACTTTTAGCCGAAAGAAATAATGGCTATTCTTCATCGTTGAGTCACAAGCAAAGAGAGGAAAGACTCAAAGAGGAAGGGCGTAGGCTTGACCGTAAAAGAGCGGCTTTAAGAGCTAAACATAAAGAAGAACACCGTATATGGATGGAGCTTATGGGCTTTGCAAAAGAAGAAAAAAAAGAAACTGATAAAGACAAACTATAATATCGTATTTTTTCAGGGCTTATATAAATGCTACTTTTGGTTCACAAACCAAAAGTAGCATTTTTTATGGCAACAACTCAAACTTTCGAGACCATCGTCACGCTTAATGCACAACAAGCAAAGGACGAGATGGCAGCACTAAAGAAAAACCTCGACGATCTAAAGCAGAAGAAAGCCGAGGCTCTCAAAGATTCCGGCACGTCCGTAAATGATATCAAGCAGATAAATAAAGAGATACGAAAAGCAGAAGATCATGTAAATGCATACAGATCGAGGGTTAGCGATACAATAAATACGCTTCAAAATCTTTCGACGGCTTCTATCGGCGAGATCGAAAAGGTATCACGTGTGCTCAAGCAGCAGATGAAGTCGGCAACAAATCCTGAGGACTACAAGCGACTTGAAGAACACCTTGAGAGATGCAAGGCACGCATTAACGAACTAAAGCAGCCTATATCGGCTACTCTCAGCCAATACAATACGGCTATAGCTGAGGCAACACGGCGAGCTGAGAATTTTGACCAGGAGAACGCTCTGATAGACCGTACTCTAAAAAACATCAGCGGTTCGACTGCGCTTGAATTGGAGACATCGCTTAAACTCGTAAACGAACAACTCGCCAATACGCATCGAGGTACCGAAGAGTATCGCGAGCTGACAGAAAAGGCGAAATCGCTAAAAAAAGAAATAGCAGCCGTCGGTGCTGAGCAAGATTTGACAAAAAGCAAGTGGTCGAAATTCGTCAATATCTTTAACACCAATTGGGGTGCCATCACTCAAGGCCTTGCAGCTGTCACTGGCTTATCTGCGACTGTACGTGACTGCACCAATAAATACGCCGCGATGAACCAGGAGATGTTCAACGTCACTAAGTATACGGGGCAGGCCATCGGGGAGGTTGAAGAGATGAACGAGAGTTTTAAGAAGATGGACACCCGTACAGCGCGAGGTGAACTGAACAGACTTGCTCAAGATGCAGGTAGGCTTGGCATCACCAATAGAGAAATGATTGAGGAGTTTGTCGACGGTTCCGACAAAATCAACGTAGCACTTGGCGACGACCTCGGCGATGATGCAGTAGCCAAGATTGGCAAGTTGGCGCAGATGTTCGGCGAGGATAAGACGAAGGGCTTGCGTGGTGCTATGCTTGCCACGGGTTCTGCTGTCAACGATCTTGCGCAGTCGTCTTCAGCTAATGCCGGTTACATCGTAGACTTCACTGCCGACCTATCTGGTGTTGCTCGTCAGGCAGGCATGACACAAGCGCAAATCATGGGTCTTGCTTCGGCACTCGACCAAAACATGCAAGACGAAGCGACATCTTCTACCGTCTTCTCGCAGCTTATCACTAAGATGTTCCAAGAGCCGATGAAGTTTGCAAAGTTGGCTGGCGTAGAGGTGAGCACATTCACGACCATGCTGAAGACAGATGCAAATGGCGCATTGTTAGAGTTCCTACAGGCAATGTCTAATCGCGGCGGTTTTGACCAACTGGCACCAATGTTCTCTCAAATGGGACTTGAGGGTACACGTGCTGTAGGCGTTCTATCATCAGTGGCTTCTAATCTCGATCAAGTGCGAGAGGCGCAGGCTACAGCTGCGCAGTCATACAAAGATGGTACAAGCGTTCTCAATGAGTTCAATGTGCAGAACAACACAGTGCAGGCAGGTCTCGAAAAAGCGAAAAAACAATTTGATGACATGTGCATCGAACTCGGCGAAAAACTGATGCCAATTGCTAAATATAGCGTATCTCTGACTTCAATGGGCATAAAAACCTTGTACGTTCTTGTCGAATTTGTATCAAAACACATCGTAGTATTGGCTACGCTCGCAACCACCATGCTGGTCTATAACAACGTCCTCACTGCTACGATGATAAAGGAGAAAGCATGGATGGTGATTCGAAACACAAGCAATGCCCTAAATGTTGCATTAACAGCTTCTACAAACCTTTTTAAATCAGCTCTTTTGGCACTTGAGCTAACGTATAAGAGATTAAGATATGGTGTAGAAGCGTACAGACTGGCTATGGAGAAGGCAAAACTTGCGAGTATCACCAACCCATGGGCTGCCCTTGCTACGGTTCTTACCGTTGTTGGTGTTGCTGTGTATTCAGCGGTTAAAGCTTGGCAAGCGCACAAAAAGGCTGTACATGACAACCTACAAAGCGTTAAAGAAGCCAACGCAATAAAAAAGCAGCAGGAAGCCATTAACAAGCGAGTAGCAGAGAGCTACATCGACGAGAAGACTCGCGTGCAGCAGCTGACGAAGATCATCCGTTCAAACGCTTTCTCGATAGGTGAACGACGGAGTGCTATTGCCGAACTGCAAAAGATAATTCCGGACTATCATGCTTCAATCTCCAAAGAAGGCAAACTTTTTAATGAGAATACAAATGCCATAAAAGACTACATAAAAAAGCTTGACCAGGCTGCTATGGCAGAAGCCATCTACGAGCAGAAGAAAGAAATAGCAAAGAAAAGGCTTGAGCTAAAACAGACGGAGAGACGCAAGGTGAATAATATTAAGCATGTTAATGCAGAGATAGAAGCTCACCCCGAAGCATATCGGTCACGAAAAGAATTCTCATCATTCGGTTTTGGTAGTGGACAAGTGACTGAAGGTAATAGACAACTTGCAAACAAACTTATCGAGCGTGCCGCACATGAAAAGGCCCTCAAGGCGGCACAAAGCGATTTACGTATCTTGGATGCCCGAGAACGCGAACTTACCAAGCTCATAAATTCCGATGAGGGCTTACGCAAAGCGTTCGCCGATCTAACCATAAATGGCGGTAGCAATGGCAGCAATGGCGGCAATGGCGGTGGTAATGGCGGTGGTAATGGCGGTAATGGCGGTAATGGCGGTAATGGCGGTGGCAACAGCAATACCACTAAGACAGACCCAAAGAAAGAGAAGTACGACAAAGAGAGCTCTGCACTCAAGCATACGCTTGACACCGATGAACTGGCTCTCAAGCAGCAGCTCGAACGTAAAGAGATAGACGAAGACGAGTATGCTAAGCGAATGTATGAGAAGAAACAGCAGTATTATGTTAAGCTTGTAGACCTTCAAACAAAGTACGAGCAGGACACTACACAAACACAGCAATCGATGGTAGATGCAGCTATCGCCGAGAGCAAACGACTTGCTGATGTTCAGGAGCGACAGATGACCGAGAGCCTTGACGCAAAGACGCGTGCATACAATGCAGAACAAATGGCTCTTATCCAGCAACGCACACAAGGGCAGTTGACCGAAGAGGAATATAACGAGAAGCTAAAAGAGGCAGAGAGACAATATCACCAAGACCGTCTCGCCATCATTCAGGAGCACGGAGGTGATGAATACGACGAACAGAAGTGGTTACTCGACAAAGAACTGGAGTCCGTACGCCAAAATGAAGAGGATAAGAAGAACGCACAAATGGAGGTGCTCGAGGCGCAATATGACAACGCCGACAGTGCAAGTGGCCAAATGGCAGCTGTGCAAACCATGTACGAGCAACAGCTCATTACCTACGAGCAGTTCCAGGAGCGCATGACGGAGATAGCGCGAAACAAAGAAGAGGCACGCAAGGCTATCATGCAGCAGGCGTTCAATACGGTAAACACCATGTTGTCGGCTGCATCGTCATACTCGCAAGCGTGCTCAGATCTCGAAACGGCTCGCATCAATGCCAACTACGATAAACAGATAGAAGCTGCAGGCAACAACTCTGCAAAGAGAAAAAAACTTGAAGAGAAACGTGACAAAGAACTTGCTGCGGCCAAGAAAAAGGCTAACAAGCGAGCTATGGTTATACAGTTAGCTCAGGCTGTTGCATCAACAGCGATGGCTGCTATCAATGCCTATAGCTCCGCTGCGCAAGTTCCTTTCGTTGGTTATATTCTCGCCCCTATAGCTGCAGCTACAGCTGTTGCTGCAGGTATGCTACAAATCGCCACTATCAAAAAGCAGCAGCAAGCGCAGGAGGCTGGCTACTACGAGGGTGGCTTTACGGGCGGTTCAAGCTATCGACGCAAGGCTGGCATCGTGCACGAGGGCGAGTTCGTAGCTAACCACAATGCGGTGAACAACCCGCAGGTTCTGCCAGCTCTGCAGCTCATCGACGAGGCGCAGCGCAATAATACGGTCGGTTCGCTTACTGCAGCTGACATATCGCGCTCGCTCGGCCAGGGCGGTGCTACGGTGGTGTCTGCGCCATCGGTGACGGTCAACACCGACAACTCAGAGCTGAATGCTACCCTCGGCGAAGCTCGCGATGTTATCGACCATCTTTCATTCGTTCTCACGCAAGGCATACACGCCAAATGCTACATCGATGGCGAAGACGGCATTGCCAAGAACCTCGACCACTATAAAAAATTAAAATCGCATACATAACACAAAAGTATAATATGATACACTGCACTATCAACGGAGAGGTGGGCTACCCGTCCACCTCCGACAAAATAAAATTAACGTATAACAACCCGTATGTCCAGGATTCGGGCGAGTATTCCTATGATATCTCATTCCCGATGTCAATACATCAAAACGCGACTCTTTTCAAACACGTAAACCGCTTCGATGTAAAGAAGCGCATGTCGTCGTTCGATGATTGTAAGATATATGCAGATTACCGGCTTATCATATCAGGCAAGGGTACTGTCACTTCTATTAGCGATACAACCGTCAAACTTCAAATTGTTGGCGGCAAATCGCGTATCAAGTATAATTCTGCCTTCGAGAAGCATTTTATAGACGAGATCGATTATTCTGAGGGCGATTATGCTCTTTCTGGTCTTGACAGCCGATTTGAAAAACCCATACACCTAAAGGAGCAACCTGGCAGTGTATGTATCAACCTCAAGGATAGCTGCACCGTTTCCTGCTACGCCGGCGTTTTCAATCCTGTTTGGGACGAAGCCAGCAGCCGTTTTGTCAACGACATATACTATCAAAGAAATGTCCTGACTGGAAAAAATGGTGAATATTTAAATAATGGAAATCCTACAACATATACCACAATGGTGCGTCTTGCTATACAACCACGCCTGCAATATGTACTGGAGACGGTCTTGGAGCATGAGGGCTATGAGAACTATACATTTAATTTTGATACGTCGCATTTTCGCAGGATGTTTATCGTCAATGCGCACCCGACATTTAAGATCAAAGAGGCCTTACCGCATTGGTCGGTTTACACGTTCTTAGAGTAGCTTAGCAAATTGCTGAATGTCAGATTCTTGTTCGATGATATTAAAAAGTCTGTTAATGTCGTACCTGTAGAAGAACTTTATTCCTCCGCAGCTGTCGCTTACGAATGCCTCGATGAGTACACTTGCGAGTTCGACGATGATGGCGCAAATCTGCTTGATGCCTCGAATATTGAATACAAGTTTGATGATACCACAAGTCGCTCTTGGCGCGATAGCATACCACTTAACGTGCAGCATATATACGCAACGAAATATTATAAAAATCGTGACGAAATGGGGGCGGCGTTAAAGCTCATGCCATTAAAAGAACAACGACAAACGATTTTTGCCGCACAAGCCGATGGTTACTTCGTTTATGCAAAATGGCCCAACAAATGGAATTCTGACAAACTAACAGAGTCGCTCGTACCATGCGGCTTTTTCAGCCCGATAGTACGCGATGCAGATTCTACAGACTCCATTGAGATTAAAATAGCACCAGCAAGCATTAGCCGAAGGAAACGGTCGCACAAAACAGATGTCGTAGATGGTAATCATTATGTGGTATGTCCGTCGGCAACCGATGACTATACAGGGCCGTCTGGCTCGTATGAAGACGAAGGTGGAGAGCCTTATTCTTCAGTACAAGAAGCCATTGAAGGCGATGCGACCGAAGATACGCAAGAAGAGAACAGCGTAGAGTCAGATAAGACCATGAGTGTCTTTTTTACGAGTTCGGAGAAATTCTATATGATGGAAGGCAAAGGCTCGTATTACGAGAACATCAAGGTGCCGGGTGGTCTTATGCCCGTCGATACGAATTTGTATTGCCATTTCCCCGTTTCATTTGTCGATCATCGTGCATATCCAGACTGGACTGGAGCAAAGGAGGCTATGTCGATGGATTTGCACCAGCTCCACCGCTTGCAGTATTCATCACCTGAAGACCTGAGAAAGGATATTACCCATCCAGATATAGATACACACAACCTGCGCTGCATCAAGTTCCTGACAGACGAGATTCCCGATCCTTCGAAAATATATGTCTTCCGCAGTCGGCGCTTCGTCTGTCAGAAGATAGAGGCAGAGGTCGTAGATGGTTGCGTCAGCCAAATAAAGACCGGCTACTTCTACGAGATACTATAAGTCGCCAACAAAGTGCTTTGTACTCTCGTGCGCCACCTTCGGACTCTTCAGATACCTATTGGTAACAGATATGTCCGAGTGTCGCGCTTGGTCGCGAGCTACGACAATGCCTTCGGCGTTGGCGAGGTCGCGAATTCCGGAGTCCTTCAGACTATAGAACTGGTACGTGTCGGGGAAGCAGAGAGCTTTCCGGACACGTACCCATTCTTGCCTAAAGCGGTTCACCGCTATCTGCTCACTGCCCGGACGTATGTGCTTGCCAAAGAGATAGTCTTGCGATGGGTGGCTGAACACGCCCTGCTCAATCATCACCTTCAGTAATGTGTCGTTGAGTGCTACCGTCTGCTCCTTACCGTTCTTCGCTACCTCTGCAGGTATCGTTATGCACTGCTCCTTTATTGATATGTCGCCTATCTTGATGTGACGCAGTTCTTCCGGTCTGATAAAGGTGTAATACTCCATCAGGCAAGCGAGGTAGAACGCCGGACGCTTCTCTTTTGTGTACTCCTTCAATCTCCGCAGATCCTCGGGCTTGATGCTGTCGCGGAACTTCTCGGTCTCCTTCATCATCTTGATACTCTCAACGAAGTTCTCAGTGATGTACTGCCTATCCACAAGCCACGTGGCGAAGGTTGACAGCCATGTGCGATAGTTGTTGCGAGTCGTGGCAGACCGCTCCTTGTCGAACACAATGTAGTCAAGAAAATCAATGACAAGGAGTCGGTCAAACTGGTGTACGTACTTTATACAGGTCTTTGCCTCGTCGATGTAGGAGAGCAATACCGCCAAACGGCTGCGATAATCAGTAGCCGTCTTCGACTTTATCATACTCTTCTTCTCAGCCACCTTCAGATAATCGGTGTAGCGCTTCACCACGGCTTCCCATGTTGTGTAGCTACGTGCCTTATCATTATTGACAAATGGGTTCCAGCCGGCTGTGAGCTGCTGTGTGAGGTTGGTGATGAGCACGGTGGCGATGTGCTTACGCTCCTTTAGCTTGTAGCCATCGAGCATGTATTTCTTGCGACGGAGCCCGTCAATAATGGGGTCATAAGCATAAAAGTCTACATACCAGTGTTTGCCAGTATGTAACCGCGGAAGAGTATATCCTACTATATCTCTTACAGATAAAAGTTTTTTCGCAGAAGTGTACATTTTTTTACATTGTTCGCCAGATGGCAACCAATGCTATTGAACAATCAGCGTCCGAGCTACCGTCCGAGTCTCCGCAACGCCCATAAACGAATTATGGCCGAAGTCCCTTTGTATAAAGGAATTTCGACCATTCGTAGTTGCGGAGGCAGGACTCGAACATGCGACCTCCAGGTTATGAGCCTGGCGAGCTACCAACTGCTCCACTCCGCGATATTAACCATCGCAATCAGATTAACTAGAAGTATTTCTGAATTGCGAGTGCAAAGGTATGACTTTTTGGTGAAACCTCCAAATGTTTTTGCTATTATTTTTCGAAAATGATGCAAAAAGGCTAAAAAACAATGTTGAAAAGCTAAAAAGCGATGCAGGAAAGGCTAAAAAGCGATGCAGGAAAGCCTTGAAAATTATATTTCGAGAATCTTCTTGTGGCGCAGTTCGTTCAGTTTATGCAGCAGTTTTAGGCGTTCTTCGGTGAGCCGTCCTGCCTTGAACAGCTTTTTGTTATACTTCCACCAGTTGAGCAATGCGCGGTTTTCTGTACGTTTCTTGTCTGGGAGTTGGTGATGCTCCTCAAGATAAATACGGAGTTCATTGTAATGAGCTAACCATTTTACATCGTGTTTCGTTCTCATAATAATCAGTGTTTGATGTCAAAACTCAGAGATTGGAAGTTTAGACAGGTTTAGTTTTTTATTTAATAATGTGAAAGACTGACTGAAACAGTCAAGGTGCAAACAAAGAATTAATGGTTGTAAAAGTACAAAAAAGGTGTGAATAATGCAAAACAATTACACAAAAATAATCGTGATGTAAGTAATTTCGAGTAACTTTGCATAGAATTGGTGGGGTAAAACTGCACTATGCCAATTAAAAGCACAAGAAACTTGCAATAATTCGATAAACCACAATGACAAATCAATATAAAGACAAACCATACAACGACTACGGACAGTGGATACGCCAGCGTTTTCCGTTCCGTGTGCAGAAGATCTCGGTTGACGCCGGCTTCTCCTGCCCGAACAGAGATGGCACGATATCGCACGGCGGCTGCATTTTCTGCGACAACCGCACGTTCAATCCGTCGTACTGCCAGCCGTCGAAGTCGATTGCACAGCAAATGGAGGAGGGGAAAGCGTTCTTCCGTCGCAAGTATCCCGACATGAAATACCTTGCTTATTTCCAGGCGTACAGCAACACCTACGCACCTCTCGACGTGCTGAAGCGCTGCTACGAGGAGGCTTTGGCTGTTGAGGATGTCGTGGGACTGGTGATAGGCACGCGTCCCGACTGTGTCAGCCCTGAACTGCTCGACTATCTGGAGGAGCTGAATCGCCACACGTTCCTCATCGTGGAGTACGGCATAGAGTCGGTGAACGACGACACGCTGCGCCATATCAACCGTGGGCACGACTTCGAGTGCAGTCGTAGAGCCATTGAGCAGACGCACGACCGTGGCATACTTACCGGCGGACATATCATTCTCGGACTGCCCGGCGAGGACCGTGAGGAGAACATACGCCAAGCCTTGATAGTGTCTGATCTGAAGCTCGACATACTGAAGATACACCAGTTGCAGATTATCCGCGGCACGCAACTTGCCGACGAATACACGCAGCGGCCCTTCAAACTCTTCACGCCCGACGAGTATATCGACACCTGCATAGCCTACCTCGAGCGTCTGCGCAGCGACATCATCGTGGAGCGCTTCGTGAGCCAGTCGCCCGCCGACATGCTTATAGCGCCGAAGTGGGGGATAAAGAACCACGAGTTCACTAACCGCCTCGTGAACAGAATGAAAGAACTCGACACGTGGCAGGGAGCTTTTAAAAGTAAAAGAGTAAAAAAGTAAAAAAGTAAAAGAGTAAAAAGGTATTGTCACCATCTCACCACAACACCACCTCACCACCACACCATGACACCATTACATATAGCCATCATCGGCGGCGGTGCAGCCGGATACTTCTGTGCAATAGAAGCGCAGCGCAACTATCCCGACGCCGACATCACCATCTTCGAGAAGAACCAGAAGATGCTTGCAAAGGTAGCCATCACGGGCGGCGGACGCTGCAACCTCACCAATTCGTTTGAGCAGATAAGCGACCCCAAGCATGCCTATCCGCGCGGCGACAAACTCATGAAGCGACTCTTCAAGCGCTTCAACCACCACGACGCCTACGCATGGTTCGAGCGCGAAGGCGTGCCACTCACCACGCAAGAAGACGAGTGCGTGTTCCCAGTGTCGCAGGACGCGATGAGCATCGTCAACTGCCTCACATCGCTCGCCTCGCGCCTCGGCGTTAAGCAGCGCAACGGATACCAGTTGAACGATATACTGCAGAACACAGACGGCACGTTCCACCTCGTGTTCGCTGGCGGCAAGGAAGCCGACTTCGACCGCGTCGTAATAGCCACGGGCGGAGCACCGAAGGGCGAAGGCCTCGACATACACGCACGCTTAGGCCACGAGATAGCGACGCCCATACCGTCGCTCTTCACGTTCAACATTGCCGACCGCGACTTCCTTGCGCTCATGGGCACCGTGGTTGAAGACACTATCGCCTCGCTGCCCGGCACGAAGCTGCGCGCCGAAGGTCCGCTGCTCGTCACCCACTGGGGCATGAGCGGACCAGCTGCGCTGAAGCTCTCCGCCCACGCCGCCCGCTATCTGCAGGAGCGCAACTATCAAGCCGACGTAGCAATCAACTGGACCGGTGAGAGCCGACGCAGCGTCACCGAAGAGGAGATAACAGCCATCGCCACACGCAACCCGCAGAAGCAACTCGCCACGATACGTCCGTTCGACCTGCCCTCGCGACTCTGGCTCTACTTGCTTCAGAAGACGCAGAACGAGCCCACACGCAAGTGGGGCGAGCTGGGCAAGAAGAATCTCAACCGCATCGTTGAGACTCTCACCAACGACATCTACCGCATCACGGGCAAGGGCCGTTTCCGCGACGAGTTCGTAACGTGCGGCGGCGTGTCGCTCTCGTCGTTAGACATGCACACACTGCAGAGCAAGCACTGTCCGGGACTCTATTTCGCAGGCGAAGTGACAGACGTAGACGCCATCACCGGCGGCTTCAATCTGCAGGCGGCATGGACTATGGGATATGTCGTAGGCCAACACATCGGCGAAGAAAGAAAAAATGCAGAGTAAAATATTTGTCGTTACAACATAAAATAAGTACATTTGCAACAATTATATAATAATAAAAACGCATAATAATTAATACACACATGAGATCAATCCTTTCAACACTCGCATTCGCTGTCATCACCCTGACAGCCTGCGCACAGTCAACCCCCAGTACTGAGTACAGCATCAAGGGCACATGCCCCGAAGGTGTCAGTAAAGTATATGTAATGGACGTTAACGGCAGTCGCCCGGCGCCCATAGACAGCGCCACCGTGAAAGACGGCAAGTTCGCGCTGAAGGGCAACGCCGAGAAGGACGCTCTGCTCGGACTCACCATCACCAAGCAAGACTACTGCGCCTTCATCAACGACGGCACCCCCCTCGTAGCCGACCTTGCTAAGAAGCTGCTCACCGGTTCTGAGCAGAACACGAAGCTCAACGCCTACGACCGCGAGATAGACGCCATCAGCAACGAGGCTCAGGCGCTCTACGCCCAGTTTACGAAGGCACAGCAGAGCGGCATGAGCGAAGCCGAGCTGCAGAAGCTCGCCGACGAGCTTGGTCCGAAGCTGAACGACATATCTGAGCGCGCATCGCTGCGTTGCCTCGAGATTATCAAGGAGAACAAGGACAACCTCATCCCCGTAGCGTTCGTCGGCAACGTGATGTACTACGTAGAGTATCCCGAACTGAAGGAGATACTCAACGACAAGTACGCCTACACCAAGCACCCGGCGCTTGCCCCCGCACGCCAGTATCTCGCCATGCTCGCCAAGAAGGCAACCATCATCGGCAAGCCCTTCACCGACCTCACCGAGAACGATGTGAACGGCAATCCGCACAAGCTCTCAGAGTATTGCGGCAAGGGCAACTACGTGCTCATCGACTTCTGGGCTTCATGGTGCGGTCCGTGCCGTGCAGAGATGCCACACGTGAAGGCAGCCTACGAGAAGTACAAGTCGAAGGGCTTCAACGTCATTGGTCTTTCGTTCGACAACAAGCTCGAGAACTGGAAGAAGGCAATCGCCGACATGCAGCTCGACTGGGTACACCTCTCCGACCTTAAGGGCTGGCAGAGCGAGGCTGGTCAGGTATACGGCATACGCGCCATCCCTGCGAGCTACCTCGTCGACCCTACGGGCAAGATCATCGCAGCCGACCTCAGAGGCGAACAGCTTGAGGCTAAGCTGAAGGAGATTTACGGAGAGTAAGAAAAGAGTAGTGAACGAACAGAAACACCCCTCACATCACAATAGGTTTTTATGGATAACAGCAAACAGGCTACTCTTGAGCTGGGCACAAAGCCCGTGGGCAAGCTGCTGATGCAGTACGCTCTGCCCGCCATCGCTGCCATGACGGCAGCGTCGCTCTACAATATGACAGACAGTATATTTATCGGACAAGGCTGCGGTGCACTCGCCATCAGCGGCCTTGCCGTTACATTCCCCCTGCAGAACCTCGCGGCGGCGTTCGGAGCCGGTGTGGGCGTAGGTGCCTCTACGTGCATATCGGTGAAGCTGGGACAGAAAGACTACACCACAGCCGAGCGTGTGTTCGGCAATGCGTTCACGCTTAACGTCATCATCGGTGTTGCGTTCAGCATAATATCGCTCATCTTCCTCGACCCTATCTTGCGCTTCTTCGGCGCCAGCGACGCCACGTTGCCCTATGCACGCGAGTATATGGTCATCACACTCGCCGGCAACGCCATCTCTCACATGTTCTTCGGACTGAACGCCATACTGCGTGCGGCGTCCAAGCCACGCTCCGCTATGATGGCGTCGATAATGACGGTGGTGCTCAACGCCATCCTCTCGCCGATATTCATCTGGCCGCTGCACATGGGTATAGGCGGAGCCGCCCTTGCCACAATCATTGCGCAAGCCACGGTGCTCTGCTGGCAGCTTAGGATATTCAGCAATCCGCAGTGCATCGTCCACTTCAAGCGTGGCATCTACCGTCCCGTGTCGCACATCATCAAGAACATCATAGCCATAGGCATATCGCCGTTCGCCATGAACGCCTGCTCGTGCATCGTCATCATCTTCATCAACAAGGCGCTCACCTTCCACGGCGGCGACCTCGCTGTAGGAGCGTTCGGCATCACTAACAAGATAGCGTTCATCTTCATCATGATAAACATGGGCATGAACCAAGGCATGTTCCCTATCGCGGGCTACAACTACGGCGCACGCAACTACGACCGTCTGCTGCGCGTGCTGAAGTACACCATGACCGGCGCCGTGCTCATCACCACCGTGGGCTGGATAATAGCCCAGTCGATGCCCTATGAGTGCGCACGTCTGTTCACTTCCGACCAGACGCTCATCAGCATCTCCGAGCGCGCCATCACCCTCACCATGATCACCTTCCCATTGGTAGGCGCACAGATGGCGAGTACGGGCTTCTTCCAGAGCATTGGCAAGGCGAAGATAAGCATGCTGCTCTCGCTCTCGCGCCAGCTTCTGTTCTTCCTGCCGGCGCTGCTCGTTCTGCCCAACTTCTACCAGACCGACGGCGTGTGGCTCGCGCAGCCTATCAGCGACGTCATCTCGTTTGTTGTGGCGATAGTGCTGCTCACGAAGTACATAAAGAAGTTCAAGACGGCGCAGCCCGACGAGTGTACCATTTAACCTAAAGCCACATTCATCAACTAAAGACATAAAGATATGAACAACGATAAACTGATAATCAGCGTCGGTCGCCAGCTTGGCAGCGGCGGCAGAACGATAGCGAAGATGCTCGCCGACGAGTTCGGCTGCAAGTTCTACGACCGCGAGGTGCTCAGCCTTGCAGCCAGAGAGAGCGGCTTCAGCCCCGAGTTCTTCGAGAAGAACGACGAGCGCAAAGGCTTCCTCGACCAGATATTCCACATGCACATGCCGTTCATCTCCGACTCGTCGTTCTACGACAACGGACTCTCGCAGGAGAATCTGTTCCGCATACAGAGCGACGCTATACGCAAGGCAGCCGACGAGTCGTCGTGCGTGTTCGTGGGCCGCTGTGCCGACTATGTGCTGCGCGACAACCCGAACATGGTAACGGTGTTCATCACCGCTGACCTCGCCGACCGCATCAGCAACGTCTGCAAACGCCGCAACTGCTCGGCTGAGGAGGCGCGCAAGCTGATAGAGGACAAGGAGAGCACGCGCTCGTCCTACTACAACTACTACTCGGGCAAGACATGGGGCGCCAGCGCCAGCTACGACCTCTGCGTCAATGCGTCGCGCCTCGGAGCCGAAGGCACGAAGGAGTTCGTTGCCGACTTCATAAGAAGGAGAATGAAACGATGAAGAAGATAGGCATAATCAGCGACACCCACTCTTACTGGGACGACCGCTATCTGAAGTATTTCGAGCCGTGCGACGAGATATGGCATTGCGGCGACATCTGCTCTACGGTGCTTGCGGAGCGCCTGGCTGAGTTTCGTCCGCTGCGTGCCGTCTGCGGCAACTGCGACGGCGGCGACCTGCGCCTGATGTATCCCGAGGTGCTGCGCTTCAAGTGCGAGGAGGTAGAGGTGCTGATGAAGCACATCGGCGGCTATCCTGGCAAGTACGACCCGAGCATACGCCGGCAGATTATGGAGCGCCCGCCGAAACTATTCATAAGCGGACACTCGCACATACTGAAGATAAAGAACGACCCGCAGCTCGGACTGCTGCATATCAACCCCGGAGCCGCCGGACTGCAAGGCTGGCAGACCGAACGCACCCTCGTCCGACTCACCATCGACGGAGCCACAATGAAAGACTGCGAAGTGATTACGCTGGCTACGCCGGGAAGGCACAGCGCGATGTAATATCGGCAGGTTCTGCGCTTTATAATATAAGGTATAAATACAGAAAATCGCCCACAAGCTCAATCGAGCTTGTGGGCGATTTTTTTTCAGGGGGTGCAGTTGTCTCAACTGCACCAATTAATATAATAGTGCATTCTACTTTGTTGGTGCAGTTCTTGCTCTGGCAAGCGGCAAAGCCGAGCGGAGACAACTGCACCCCCTGATGTTAGCTAACCTTGTTCAGCTTCTTGATGATAGAGAAGATGAAGAGGGCAGAGACGAGGCAGATGCCCGCGAGAACACCCCAGATAGTAATGAGGTTGAAGTTCTTGCCCCACATGATGCCCGGCACCATAACGAGCTGGTTGCCGATAGCTGTAGCGCCGAACCAGAGACCCATCATAAGACCTGCATACTTCGGAGGAGCCACCTTGGTTACGAACGAGATGCCGATCGGCGAGAGCAGAAGCTCTGCGAAGGTGAGGATGAGGTATGTAGAGATGAGGAGGTTTGCGCTCACGCGTGTGCCTTCAGTAGCCGGGTCTCCCTGTGTGAGCGGCAACTCAAGACCCATAGAGCCTACAGCCATCCATACGAAACCGAGAGCAGCAACGAGCATACCCAGACCAATCTTCTCGGGCGATGTCGGCTCCTTGCCGATCTTGTTGAGCCAAGAGAAGAGAGCCACGCTCACCGGTGTCAGCGCTACAACGTAGCACGGGTTGAACTGCTGGAAGATAGGAGCCTCTACCGCTACAGCGCCCTCAAGGTTGTTGTACTTGTAGAAGAGGAAGGCGATGGCTGCAACGATTACGCCGAACGAGATGCCCTTGCCCTTGCCGGTCTTGCTCTGAGCGAGACCGAAACTGCCGTACACCACGAAGATGCAAGCCACGAGGTTCGTCACGTCGAACGCCATCGACTGCAGACCCTCAGAAGTCTTCTGCGTGAAGTCGCGGGCGAAGAGTGTCAGCGTGTTGCCGTTCTGGTGGAACGCCATCCAGAAGAAGATAACCACGGCGAACACGAGGCAGAGGCACACGATGCGCTCCTTTGTCTCAGCCGGCGAAAGCTCGTTCACCTCCTTAGCCGGAGTCTTCTCGTCCTTCTTCTTTGTCTCAGAAGCCAGAACGTGCTTGTATGTGAAGCTGAAGATATAGTAGATGGCGATACTAACGATGAGCGATACGCAAGCCACGGCGAACGCGAAGTGGTAAGAGTCTTCCACAGATACGTGCATAGTATCCTGCGCCCACTTCATAATCTTGATGGCTGCTGTAGGAGCGAACATGGCACCGATGTTGATAGCCATGTAGAAGAGCGAGAAGCCCGAGTCGCGGTTCTGCGAATACTTCGGCTCGTCGTACAGACGGCCTACCATAACCTGCAGGTTGCCCTTGAACAGACCGGTTCCGAGAGCGATGAGGATGAGCGAAGCGCCCATTGCAGCGATGGCAACGGTGTCCTTGCCAAGAGGCAACGAGAGCACGAGGTAGCCGATGAACATGATGAAGATACCGGTGGTAACCATACGTCCAAAGCCAAACTTGTCGGCTGCGATACCGCCGATGATGGGGAGGAAGTAAACCATCATCAGGAAGGTTGAATAGATAGTACTTGCCAATCCGGTTTGGAAACCGAAGTTAGCCTGCAAATAGAGTAAGAACACAGCAAGCATGGTGTAGTAGCCGAAGCGCTCACCAGTGTTTGCCAAGGCTAATGCCCACAGACCTTTTGGTTGATTTTCAAACATAAATAATTGAGTTTTTATTGATTAAGTTATTATTTCATAGCATTGGTTTCACAACTTACAAATTTAAGAAGAATAATTCTATCAACCAAATGTATGTAACATTTTCGTAACAAAATATGGCAATTATTCAGTTGCGGCGGCTTTCTTGGGGCTGTTTGGAAGGCTTTCGGGCGATATGTAGCCGTCGTTGTTCGTCGGACGGCGTACGGAATCTGATCGGACGGCGGACGGAATCAGATTGGACGGCGAACGGAATCCGATTGGACGGCGGACGCGAACGGTGAGAAAAGTTGAAGAATCATAACAAATAGGGATTGCACAAACAAGACTTTCTTCTTAACTTTGCATATCAAAACGGAAACACTTGCTTAGGGGGTGCAGTTGTCTCCGCTCGGCTTTGCCGCTTGCCAGAGCAAGAGCTGCACCAATTGATATAATTGTGCATTCTTAGGGGGTGCAGTTGTCTCAACTGCACCAATTGATATAATTGTGCATTCTACATTGTTGGTGCAGTTGAGACAACTGCACCCCCTAACTGCACCCCCTGCACATCACATTATAAAGACAGAACAATATGAACAAACGAAAACTCATACAACACCACAAATGGCTGGGACTTGTGCTCAGCTTCTTCCTGCTGATGTTCTGCGTCTCGGGCATCCTGCTCAACCACCGCCAGCTTATCAGCGACATCAACGTGCCGCGCACGCTGCTGCCCCAGCGCTACGAGTACAGCCAGTGGAACGGCGGACTGCTGCGCGGCACGCTGCCCGTCGACTCACACATATTAATATATGGCGCGTCGGGCATCTTCCTTACCGATTCTACCGCTGCGCACATAGCCGACTTCAACGAAGGACTGCCGACGGGTGCCGACTACCGTCAGATACGCAACGTGGTGAGCGTCGGCGTCTCGACAAAACAGCTCTTTGCCGTGTCGCAGTTGGCGCTCTACCGCTTCGGAACGCACGGCAAGTGGCACACCGAAGCGCTGCCCTTAGCCGACTCCGACGAACTGCTTACCGACATCGCTGCCCACGGCGACACGCTCGTCGTGCTGAGCCGTTCGCATGCCTACATCACCGTGTCGCCCTACACGCAGTTTCGCCGCATCGACCTGCCTGCGCCGCCAGACTATAAAGACCGCACTACGGCGTTCCGCATGGTGTGGCTGCTGCACAGCGGCGAACTGTTTGGCTTCGCCGGGCGCCTTCTGGTTGATGCTGTTGCCTTGGTGCTCATCGTGCTTATCGTTACGGGCTTCGCCTTCTTCTGTCTGCGCAAGACGAAACGCCGCTGGCAGAGCAAGGGCAGCACAATGAAGCACACGCTGCGCTGGCACAATCTCGTGGGGCGCAAGACTATTGTCGCCACAATATTAATATGTGCTACGGGCTGGTGTCTGCGTCCGCCGGTGATGGTGGCGCTCGCCCTGACGAAGGTGCCGACGCTGCCGTTCACAACGCTGAAAAGTAAGAACCCGTGGCACGACAAACTACGCCTCGTGCGCTACGACAGTAGGGTAGGCGACTGGCTGCTGTCCGCCTCCGAGGGCTATTTCTCGTTGGGCAGCGACATCAGTAAGCCGCGTCCGACGCGCATCATGGACGCTCCGCCGCAGAACGTGATGGGGCTGAACGTGTGGCAGCAGCGCGAGGACGGCACGTGGCTCTGCGGTTCGTTCGGCGGAATGCACGTCTGGAACCGCCGCACGGGTATGGCTACCGACTATTTCACTGGCCGACCGGTGTCGAAGAAGCCGGGTCCGCCGCTCGGCAAGAAGGCGATAAGCGGCTACAGCTCCGACTTCCGTGTCTGCGCCGCCGGCCAGAAAGGTACGAATGGTACGGATACAAAAAAATCAGTCACAGAGGTTGTGACTGATTACTATGATGGAACCACGAAGATTGTGCAGCCCGAAAGTCTGCGCCGCCTGCCCATGTCGCTGTGGAACGCGGCGCTCGAAGTGCACACCTGCAGGATATACATGCACAACACCGCAACATACGTCTTCATCTTCTTCTTCGGAATAGCGGTTGTGTGGTGTTTGTGGACGGGATTGAAGTTAAAGAGGTAACTTCAGGGGGTGCACTTGTCTCAAGTGCACCAACGTTTTATCGGTGCATTCTATTAGGTTGGTGCACTTGATACAAGTGCACCAACGTTTTATCAGTGCATTCTATTTGGTTGGTGCACTTGAGACAAGTGCACCCCCTGAAGAATGTCTTGAGAAAAGTGCTACCTCTAACGTATATCAAACAGCCACGCGAGCTTCACAACGATGTTCGAGTGGTTAGAACGTGCGAAGTAGTCGCGCTTCGAATCGCCGTAGATGTTGCCCAAGCCGTAGTAGTAGCGACCCTCGAGCAGCAGACTGCCCGCATGCGGTATGCGCCACTCAATGCCCAAGCCCGCCGCTATGCCGTAGTCGAACTTGTTCTCTACAGCCATTGTGTCCTGCGCGCAAGTCTGGTTGGCGCGGTCTGTGGTGTTACGGTTGGCGATGGTGAAGTTGGTCTTTGTCGACTCGTTGAGCATATAGCCGAACTGCGGACCAGCCTGGAAGAAGAACTGCAAGCCCTTGCGTTCCTTTCCCCACGCCAGGTGGGCGAACACCGGCAACTGTATGTAGTTGATGTCGCGCTGATACGCCTCAGCCACGCCCGTAGTAGGATTAATCACGGGCTTGTCGTTAACGTCGAGAATACTCTCCTTCCAACCGATGCGCGCATAGTTTAGCTCGGCATACACAGAGCAGTAGGTCTTGAAGTATTTCTCGCAAGTGTACTTGAACGAGAGACCGGCGGTGAAGCCCGGGTGCTGTGTCTGTGTCACCTTCGGCACGAAGCTCACGCTGCTCATCACGAAGCCGCCGTTGAAGCCGAGCGCAAGGTCGTTGCGGTAGTCGCCCACCTGCGCTTTTGCGCACACGGCTGCCGTCAGCAGCAGAGCGAGGAGTGCTTTTCTTATTGTCTTTATCATTTGTTCTTTTTCTCTTTAAGCCTTTCTAAGCCTTTCTGTTTCTAAGCCTTTCTAAGCCTTTCTAAGCCTCTTTAAGCCTTTCTAAGCCTCTTTAAGCCTTTTTCTAAGCCTCTTTAAGCCTTTCTAAGCCTTTCTTCTTAAGCCTTTCTATTCTAAGCCTTCTAAGCCGAAGAAGAGCAGCCATGCCCTCCCCGACGGGGAGGGTTGGGAGGGGCTTTAATACGTAATTGTTTCTATCGTGCGTGTCGGCTTGTAGTGGAGCAGCACGAAGCAGTTGTTCTGCATGCCGCCGTTCGTCACGCGCTTGAACTTCAGCGGAGTCTGCAGTGGCTTGTACGTGTTCTGCTGCGGAGTGCCGTTGAACTGCTTGCCGTACTTGTTTATGCCGCGGATGAAGAACTGCGCCTGGTCGTAGCCCGTGAGGGCGAAGCGCGGCAGAGCCAAACGCATATCCGACTTGAACCACTGGCGATAGTGGCGCTGCAGACTTGCTGTAGCCGGCGCCGACTCGTTGTAGACGTATGCCGTCGGGATGTATGCCTCGTACTTGTAATAGTAGTCCTGATAGACGCGCTTGTACATCAGCCATTCGTTGTAGCCGTACATCGCAATCTGTATGTTCGGGTAAGAAGCACGCAGCGTGTTCAGCTTTGCAAGCGTAGAGTTAAGCTGCGGCGAACGACCCGTGTTCAGAATCACCACGTTGCGCTTCTTTGCGCTGAACGCCTTGGCGAACATCGGCTCCGACGACTTCAGGTTGGTTATGTTGTACGCAATGCCCTCAGCCTCAAGACGGCGGCGCAGGGCGGCTGTGAACACACCCTTGTCGCTTGTCGTGTCGTTGCAGTCGACAAACACCGGATGCGCATCCTTGAAGCGGTCCATGAACGCATTCACAGACAGTTCGGCAGTGAGCACACGACTCTGATAAACCTGGAAGATATGGTCGTTGGTCTCCACGTCGCCACCGTTGATAGAGAACGGGATGACGAGACGAATGCCGTTCTTGCGGCAGAAGTCGCCTATCGGTTTAACCTGCTTGGTGTAGAGCGGACCGAAGATAAGGTCGCAGTTCTTGGCGTTGGCGTCGGCAAGCACCTGCGCTACGCTGGCATCCTTATGCAGGTTCCAAGCGAAGATGTTGGTGTTGATGCCCTGACTGCGCAGACTGTCGCACGCCATGAGCACGCCACGGTAGTATTCTATCATGCGCTGTCCGTCGCCGTCCACGTTGTGCAGCGGCAGCATCACGCCCACGTTCACCGCGTTAGCCGCACGCTGCTGTGTTGCAGAAGCCTTCGGCGCTGTTGTTGCAGCAGTGGTCTGCACCTGCTTCGGGAACGGAATGAGCAGCTGCTCGCCCTTCTTCAGCACATAGTCGTTCTTCTGCATGTCGGGGTTTGCCTGCATCAGCTCGTCGATGGTGATGCCGAACTTCTGGGCGATGCCATATATCGTGTCTTTCTTCTTTACCTTATACAAGTCTTGCCACTTCGGCGTCTGCGCTGCCACCGACGATGCCAGCAGCATGGCGCAAAACAAGAAAAGAATTCTAATGCTACGTCTCATTTCTATCATTCTATTAAAATTAACATTGCAAAAGTACACAAAATATATTGTTTGCAAAAATCTTTGTTCATAAATAACGTTATAAATAGGTAGCAGCGTTTTGCTGTGTGCGAGATAATAACTAACTTTGCATTACAAGTAAACGAGTAGACAAGTAAACAAGACGATAAGTAAACGAGTAGACAATGAGATACATCAGAACACTTTTATTGTTGGTTCTCTGCACCACGCTGCAGGCATACGCCGACGAGGTGCCGACAATCGACCCGCAAGCTACGTTCACCACCGACGAAGGCGAGGAGATCGGCACGAGCTATTCCGGTTCGGCTCCGCTCACCGTGGTGTTCCACGCCAATGCCGAAAACGTAGGCATGTACACGCCCCACTACGAGTGGCGTTTCACCAAGGAGGGTGAGACACAGCCCTACCTTGTGCGCTACGAAGAAGAGACCGAGTATACGTTCACCGAGGCGGGTTCGCACCGCATCGTGCTCTACGCCACCTTCATCAACGGCAATGACACCGTAGCCTACACCAAAGACTACTGGCAGGACGCGCAGCCGATAACCATACAGATATCGGAGAGCAAGCTCGAGATGCCCAATGCCTTCTCGCCCAACGGCGACGGCATCAACGACATCTATCGCGCCAAGAACAACTACCAGAGCATCGTGGAGTTCGACGCCTACATCTTCAACCGCTGGGGACAGAAGATATACGAATGGCACGACCCTGCGGGCGGATGGGACGGCAAGTTCAACGGCAAGGATGTGAAGCAGGGCGTCTACTTCGTGCTCGTGAAGGCGAAGGGAGCCGACGGAAGAAAGTATAACATCAAGAAGGATGTGAACCTGCTGCGTGGCTATACCGAAAGCAATGGGGTTAATTCTACGGAATAGAGTTATGGGAGAAAAGATAAACGTTTGGGGCGCACGCGTCCACAACCTGAAGAACATAGACGTGGAGATACCACGCGACTCGCTCACGGTAATCACCGGACTGAGCGGATCGGGCAAGTCGTCGCTTGCCTTCGACACTATTTATGCCGAGGGTCAGCGCCGATACATCGACACGTTCTCGGCATACGCACGCAACTTCCTTGGCGGAATGGAGCGCCCCGATGTCGACAACATAACCGGTCTGAGTCCGGTTATATCCATCGAACAGAAGACAACCAACAAGAACCCACGCTCTACCGTGGGCACAACGACCGAGATATACGACTATCTGCGTCTGCTCTATGCTCGCGCCGGAACGGCTTACAGCTACGTTACGGGCGAGAAGATGGTGAAGTATACCGAGGAGCGCATCATCGAGATGATCAACTCCGACTATGCCGGCAAGCGCATATACATACTCGCGGCGCTCGTAAGGCAGCGCAAGGGTCACTACCGCGAACTCTTCGAGACACTTCGTCGCAAGGGCTATCTCTACGTGCGCATCGACGGCGAGATTACGGAGATAAGAAGCGGCATGAAGACCGACCGCTACAAGAACCATAACATTGAGGTGGTGATAGACAAGATGCAGATGCATGACGGCTTCGACGACCGCCTGCGCAAGACTGTCGCTACGGCAATGCGTGAGGGCGACGGACAGATTATGATTCTCGACAAGGACACGGGCGTGGCAAAGAACTTCTCAAAGCGACTGATGTGCCCTACGTCGGGCATCTCTTACCGCGACCCTGCACCCAATATGTTCTCGTTCAACTCGCCCGAAGGCGCCTGCAGCAAGTGCAAGGGCTTGGGCTATGTCAACGAGATTGACATGAAGAAGGTCATCCCCGACGACTCGCTGTCTATATACGAGGGCGCCATTGTTCCGCTGGGCAAGTATAAGAACCAAATGATCTTCTGGCAGATTGGCGCCATTCTCGAAGCGGCTGAATGTACGCTGAAGACGCCGGTGAGCGAGATACCTGAGGATACGCTCAACGAGGTGTTGTACGGTTCGCTCGAAACGATACGCATCAGCAAGGACGTGGTGCGCACGTCGAGCGACTACTTCTGCACGTTCGACGGCGTCATCAAGTATCTGCGCACCGTCATGGAGAACGACGACTCGCAGGCTGGACAGAAATGGGCTGACCAGTTCCTCGCTATGGCTGAGTGTCCTGAGTGTCACGGCGCACGCCTCAACCGCGAAGCGCTGTCGTATCGCATCTGGGACAAGAACATTGCGGAGCTGTCTGCGATGGACATTCAGCAGCTCAAGCAGTGGATAGACGAGGCAGAAGCCCACCTCGACTCTCGTCAGAAGACTATCGCTACGGAGATATTGAAGGAGATAAAGACACGTATCAATTTCCTGCTCGACGTGGGTCTCGACTATCTGTCGCTCTCACGCCAGTCGGCAACGCTTTCCGGCGGCGAGAGCCAGCGCATTCGCCTTGCCACTCAGATCGGTTCGCAGCTCGTCAACGTGCTCTACATCCTCGACGAGCCGAGCATCGGTCTGCATCAGCGCGACAACGACCGTCTTATCCACTCGCTGAAGGAGCTGCGCGACATGGGCAACACCGTGGTTGTGGTAGAACACGACCGCGACATGATGCTCAATGCCGATTATATTGTCGATATCGGTCCGAAGGCGGGCATCCGTGGTGGCGAGGTGGTGTTCCAGGGAACGCCCGCTCAGATGCTTAAGGAGCACACCATCACCGCCGACTACCTCAACGGAGTGCGTAAGATAGAGATACCTGCCAAGCGACGCGAGGGCAACGGCAAGAGCATCGTGATACGCGGTGCGAAGGGTAACAATCTGAAGAATGTAGACGTAGAGTTCCCGCTGGGCAAGCTCATCGTGGTGACGGGCGTGAGCGGATCGGGCAAGTCGACGCTTATCAACGAGACGTTGCAGCCTATTCTCTCGCAGCACTTCTACCGTTCGCTGAAGAAGCCGATGCCCTACGACAGTATCGAGGGCATAGAGAATATAGACAAGGTGGTGAATGTAGACCAGTCGCCGATAGGTCGCACGCCGCGCTCCAATCCTGCTACATATACCGGCGTGTTCAACGACATACGCGCCATGTTCGTCAATCTGCCCGAGGCGAAGATACGCGGCTATAAGCCAGGGCGCTTCTCGTTCAACGTGAAGGGCGGACGCTGCGAGACATGCAAGGGCGGCGGCTACCGCACTATCGAGATGAACTTTCTGCCGGATGTGCTCGTGCCGTGCGAGGAGTGTCACGGCAAGCGCTACAATCGTGAGACGCTTGAGGTGCGCTACAAGGGAAAGAGCATCGCCGACGTGCTCGACATGACGTTCAATCAGGCTGTAGAGTTCTTCGAGAACGTGCCTAACATTCTGCAGAAATTAAAAACCGTGAAGGAGGTGGGCTTGGGTTACATCAAGTTGGGTCAGCCTTCGACGACACTCTCGGGTGGCGAGTGTCAGCGTGTGAAGCTGTCTACCGAACTCAGCAAGCGCGACACCGGCAAGACGCTCTATATTCTCGACGAACCGACAACGGGTCTGCACTTCGAGGACATAAAGATTCTGATGGAGGTGATAGAGAAGCTGGTCGACCGTGGCAACACGGTGATTATCATCGAGCATAACCTCGATGTGATAAAACTCGCCGACTACATCATCGACATGGGACCTGAAGGTGGACGCGGTGGCGGACGCTTGCTCGCAAAGGGAACGCCGGAAGAAGTGGCTGAATGCAAAGAAAGCTACACGGCGAAGTTCCTGAAGCAAGAGTTAGAATGTAAATAATTAGAAGTATATGAAAATAGAACTCAGTAATCTTGAGAAACACTTCGGCACGAACACTGCCGTGGACATTAAAAGTTTCACCATCAACAACGGTGATATTCTTGGTCTTGTGGGCAACAACGGTGCCGGCAAGACTACGCTTTTCCGCCTCATGCTCGACCTTCTGAAGGCGGACGAAGGTGTTGTTACTATGCATCCGTCTGCGGATGGCGTTGAACTTGTTCCAAGCAGCCTCAAGCTCTCCCCCGACGGGGGAGTTGGAGGGGGCTCTCCAATCAATCCTGCGCTGAGCGAGGACTGGAAAGCGTATACCGGTGCGTACATCGACGACGGTTTCCTCATCGACTTCCTCACGGCGGAGGAATATTTCGACTTCATCGGTCGTGTGTCGGGCATGACGAAGGAGCAGATTGCGGAACGCCTTGTCTACTTCGAGCCGTTGATGGGCGGCGAGATACTCAACCAGAAGAAGTACATACGCGACTTCTCTGCGGGCAATCGCCACAAGGTGGGCATCATAGCGGCGCTGCTCAACCGTCCCGAACTGGTTATTCTCGACGAACCGTTCAACTTCCTCGACCCGCGCAGCCAGAATATGCTGAAGAAGATTCTTGTTGAATATAATAAAGAGACGGGAGCAACGATTATCGTGTCGAGCCACAACCTGCAGCACACCACGGAGATATCTACACGCATCGCGCTGCTTGAGCACGGCGTGATAATAAAAGACCTCGACAACCATGATGCTGAGGCTGTTGTCGAGTTGCAGGATTATTTTAAGGTTTAGACCTTAGGAGTCTAATATATAAACCAGTACGTGAAAAAATCTGCCATATCTTCCAGGAATGGTGTAATGGGTTGGTGGTGAGAGCAATAAAGGCTGGAAGATAACTCTAAAAAGTGGGTTATCTTCCAGCCATCTTCCATTATAATTGGTGTATCTTCCAGCGCCAGTAATAATGCCACAGCCTGAATATCGGCTCGCTCAGCGCCTCCGACGGATAGTATCTTAGCAGTCGCAGGTCGCGATGCAGTCGCAGCAGATTATGTCCAAGAGCGCCATGCTTGAAGCCGTTGCCGTCGTAGGTGTCGCGGCCCCAGGCATGGCGTTCGTCGTGATGTCCGAAGTTGCCGCCGCATAGGATGTCGTTGAGCAGCATCTCTCCGCGCTTCTTGTCCATCGGCGCAATCATCTTCTCCTCTGGCAAGCCCAGCACCTCGTGCAGCACGTACATCATTGCGCCGGCGAAGTGCCATAAGCCGAGGCGCTTTAGAGAATTTTGAGTTTTGAGTTTTGAGTTTTGAATTGTCGGCTTTGCCGATTTTGAATTATTCAATTTTGAGTTTTGAGTTTCCAATTCACAATTCTTCAACTCCTCATCGCGTAAGCGACAATTCAAAACTCCTAATTCAAAATTCAAAATTACATAGTAATAGTCCACCACTTGTCTCAGTCCCACGCCCTCGTAGAAGTAATGGTGATAGAGATGGTAGAGCTGGTAGACAGCGTTGAAGTCGGCAGTAGGCGCAGCCACCTCGCCCGTCTCGTCGGGCAGTGCTATCATGTTGCGACACTGTGCGTCGATGCTCTTGCGAAACCACTGCTGCAAGCGGCGGTTGTACGTGAAGTTTGCCATGAAGCCCGGCGTATAGTGCAGCTCCACCGATATGCCGTTCGTCGTGAGTGCAATGTGGTTGTAGCTTTCCTCGTCAATCCGTCCGTTCTCCTTAGCCAGCGTTTGCGCCAGTTGTCTTATCTCCTCGCGCGATGCGTCCACCCACATGTCCACATCACCCGGCGTGCGCGCCGCAGGGTTGGTGTACATAGCCGCGTTCGCCTGACCCTTCAGAATACAGCAGTCGTAGCCCGCCGCCTTCACCTTATTATATATCTTCGCCGTCGCCGCGTTCAACATCATGTTCTGGCGGCTTATATTCTGGCTCATCATGAACCAGTTCATAAGCAGTCCCTGCTTGGGTGCTACCGCCTTTAGCAGTCGCGATATGCCCTCCATGATGATTCCTACCAGCGTTTGTTTCTTTGCGAAGGCGTAGAAGCGTTGCCAGTCGAAACCGTTCAGCGCCGATCCGTCCAGAAACTCCTTTCCCTCGTACGTGCCCAGGGCGAATTGTATGAATTTATAATAAATCTTCTCTGTCATTATCTCTTTTAATACACGTTTTGCCGATTGGCAAAGTTAGTCAAATTCTTTCGATTATACTGCTCGTTTCCCGATTTATCCGCATGTCCATCCTAAAAATCGAAGTCGTCTACAGCATAAAGAGGTACATTCGTAACCCAATCTTCTTGCTTAAAGTCGTTCATTGAGATGCGGTATGCCTTTCTCGATTTGTTGTCACATACAAACTGACGCAGACTTTTAGCCTTGACATTAGTCTCTGCTTTTACTTCTAACGGGACAATCTCGTCCTCGTCATCTTGTAGCAAGAAATCAATTTCCAGGGTGCTGTTCGATTTGGCGTAGTAGTACGGTTCATATCTCAGAATTAGTTGCTGCAATACATATTGCTCTGTCAACGCCCCTTTAAACTCTGTGAAGATACTATTGTCTGTCACAATTGTAGAAGCTTTGAGATTAGACATTGCCCCTAAAAGTCCAACATCCAAACCAAAAATTTTGAAAGCCACTCTGTCTTTATAGCTGACAAGCGGCAGTCTTGGAGCCTTCACATTGCATACCTTGTATATTAATCCGGCATCTTGCAACCATTGCAAAGCAATTTCATACTCTCTGGCTCTTGCGCCATCACGCACCACTCCGTATATGAATTTCTTATTCTCCTTGCTTAGTTGGGCAGGCAGCGAATTCCACAAATCAGTAATACGAGGCACTATCTCAGATGGTGCGTGCTTAGACATGTCTCTTTGGTAACTGTTCAGTATGCCTTTTTGTATCGACCTTACATCCTTCCAGTCGCGTTTTTGGCTAAAACTCAATACCGCCTCAGGCATACCTCCAACATAGTAATAATATTTTAAGTGTTCCTGAAGCTTTGGGGCAAACATAGTTATCATGTTCCAGTCTTTTGTTTGCAGTAGTTGTGCCAGATTCTTTTCTCCCATAGCCATCACAAATTCAATGAAATTCATGGGGTATAGGGACAGGAAATCTACCTTACCTACGGGGAAAGACTCTCCATTGTGTAACTCTATTCCTAAAAGTGAACCAGCCGCAATAACGTGATAGCCAGGTGCATTCTCTGCAAAATATTTAAGCGAAGTTATGGCGTGTGGCGCAGCTTGTATCTCATCAAGGAATATCAATGTCTCGCCCTCTGTACAGGTCACATTTGTTGCGGCTCCTATGGCAATAAGAATTCGAGGTATATTAAAGTCTTGCTCGAAGAGGTTTTGCAACATCTTCATCTCTTCAAAGTTCACATACGCCAACTGCTTATAGTTTTGACGAGCAAACTCTTTGACAAGCCAAGTCTTACCCACCTGCCTTGCTCCCTCTACAATTAGAGGTTTACGATGTTCTTTGGCTTTCCATTGCAGAAGTTCACTTATTGCTAATCTATCCATAATAAAACATTTTTATTTCACAAAAAATGAGGGAATATTCCACCTCTTATTCACATTTTTAGGGGGAATAACGATGCAAAGATACACATTTTAAGGGGGAATAATTGCTTTGTCTTACACATTTTTATGGGGAACGCCCATTCTTTTATTATTTTAAGGTTTTTCTTGCAGTAAGAATTTTAACAGCGGATTAAACTCTAAGTTTGAATTTACGCAGCCAAAATTCGTTTAATCCGTTTCTTGCTCGGTTGGTGCACTTCTTGCTCTGGCAAGCGGCAAAGCCGAGCGGAGACAAGTGTACCCCCTAAAAATAGCATCTGTGTATCTGCAATCCGTGGGAGAACATCAGAATATTGATTCTTCCGTTTCTGACGTGAATAGTTCCAGAGCCTTCATTCCCATGATAGAATTGCCCTTCGCGTTGAGTCTCGGACTCCACACCGCTATCGAGTAGCGCGACGGATAGAGCGCCACGATGCCGCCGCCCACGCCACTCTTGCCAGGCAGACCCACGAGGAACGCGAAGTCGCCCGCCTCGTCGTAGAAGCCGCACGTCTGCATGATGGCGTTGATGCGCTTCACCCTCGAGATTGTCAGGTTCACGCCGGCATGCGAGAAAGGTTCGTTGCTGCGAGCGAACGCCATGAACGCATGCGAGAGGTCCTCGCAGCTCATCTCCAGCGAGCAGATAGTGCTGTAGAACTGCAGCACGTCGTTCACGTCGTTGTGCAGATTGCCGTGATGCTTCAGCAGATAGGCGATGGAAGCGTTCAGATAGCTGCAGCTCAGCTCCGACTGCGCCACCTCCTCCGAGAAGTTGATGTTCTCGTTGCCGGCGATGGTGCGCACGAAGCGCAGGAAGAACTCCTTCGGGTTCTCCAGATGCGAGAGAATAACGTCGGCAGTCACCAATGCGCCGGCGTTGATGAACGGATTGCGTGGCTTACCATGCTCGTACTCCAGTTGTACAAGCGAGTTGAACGCCGATCCCGACGGCTCCTTTCCGATGCGCGTCCACAGATCCTTGCCTAAGATGCTCAGAGCGATGGCAAGCGAGAATACCTTTGCGATGCTTTGTATCGAGAACTTCACGTCCGAAGCCCCGATGCTGTATGTCCTGCCGTCGAGCATGTGCAGGCACAGTCCGAACTGGTCAGGGTCTACATTTGCCAGTGCCGGGATATAGTCAGCCTGCTTGCCCTCTTTAGCGTATATCTCAATCTCTTCTCTTATGTGTTCCAGTAAAGGTTGATAGTCTGTCGTTTTCATTCTTTGGTAGCTTAAAAGTTAACGCTGCGAAAATACATGTTTTCTGATAAACGAGGCGCAGAATTAGTGTTATATAAACTTAAAAAAGACTCTCCCGATAGGCTCAGGCTATTTGCCTGCTACCTATCGGGAGAGTCTTTATGTATATCAAAAAATGTGTCTATTGCTTACTCTGCTACAATATTAACGCTCTCTGCCGACTGAGGCTTGAAGCGCAGTGTGTATGTATGGTTGCCGCTCGTCGGACAAAGATAGTCGTCAAGACAAGCGTCACCACCGCACGAGTTGTTGCCCAAGCCGCGCTGCATATAGTCGAAGTGAGCGTAAACCTGCGGGTTGCGTGACAAGTCGTACCAGTGGCGTTTTGAGTTCCACAACGAGTAGTTTGTTTTACACCAATCTGTCTCGTCGTAGTGAGAGAGTGAGAACGAAGCACGTCCGCCCACCTTAACGCCGAGCTGCACGCCTGCGGTCTTGTTAGTGAGAATCAGCTCACGCAAGTCCTCGTGGTCGCCGAAGGTCTGTGGGTGAATCATCTCGTCGACCATGTCGTCTACCGTTGTGGTGAAGCGTCCGAGATAAGAACCAGTCTTGCGGTCGCTGTAGTTAGAGCGAGGACCGCGAGCATAGAACTCTACGTTCTCGAAACCTGCGGCAAACTGCATGCCCAAGCCGATGCGGGCGAGTGTGCCACTTGGCGTGAATGTCACCTTCATGTCTACTGTTCCGTCTGGGTAGAATGTATAGTCGGTGGTGTAGCTGCATCCAGTTGCCGAACCTTCGACAGACATTGTCGCATTATTGCCGTTCTCTTTAAGGGCACTAATGATGCTTGTTGTTGTCGAATTTATGAACGATATGTTTTTCGAGTCGCCGTCGTTGTCCACCTTACGATTGCTGTTGAAGTCAGGACCTGCACTGATGAGGCTCTTGCCTTCGTATGTCCATGAGGTCATTTTGCCAGACGAGTCGAATACGATAGAATACTTCTTACCGTTGTTGTCGGTACCAGTTACGGTATTGCCGCTTACGCTCAACGAGCCACCTGCAGAAGTGTAGCTTGGCAGCACAGGGAATCCCATTGTGCCGTCAGTGCCATTAGCTGTGCCGTTAGAGGTGTCCTGCTTAGAGAGCGAGAACTGAGCGTCAGCGATGCTATAACCTTCCTCTGCCCATGATGTCCAGTCGGCAACGTTCGCCTTTGTCGGCTTCTTTACGCGCAACTCTACGTTTACGAGATACTCTGCGTCGTCGGATGCAGATGTCTGTATTGGCAGATTTACGGTAGCATAAGAACCTGCGTCGATAGTTGTGAAGCTTTCGAGCTTGCCGTTCTCTACTAAGTATCCGTCCTTCATCACGCGATAGCCGATTTCGAAGTTGTCAGACGAGATAGGCATGAACGCATACTTGTTCGCGATGTTTACAGACTTCGCAGAAGCGTTGAAATCGCTGAACTTCACATACTGGTACACCTTCTTCACCTCAGAGAGCTTGCCAGTCCATGTACGGTCTGGTGTGACGATACCGTTGTTGAGGAAGTTGCCCTGAAAGCCTATAGCCGGACTCCAATTTGTATGGACTGAATTACAGTCGTAGCCTGATATCCAGTAGTTGAAGCCGTTTTCGTTCTTCTTCTGACCATTAACAAGCCTTGCAGGATCGTAAACCGACTGGTCTACCCAGTCCCAGATACAACCACCGATGATGCCGGTGCTGCTCTCAATAACATCCCAGTATTCCTTCAAGTTACCTACAGCCTGACCCATAGCGTGAGCATACTCGCAGATGAAGTAAGGCTTGCCGTTGTAACCATTCGACTTGCTTGATGTTCCTTCTTTGTCCCCAATCGGATACACAGTCGGGTACATATTAGAGTGGAGGTCTGAATAGCTTACGTTATAGTCCTCGTTGCAGTAGAAGATAGGACGGCTGTCGTACTTCTTCATTTCTGTTTTGGCAGAAGAGAAATTGCTTGCAGCGCCGCACTCGTTACCTAACGACCAAAAGAGTACGCTGGGGTGGTTGCGGTCGCGCTTCACCATGCGCACCTCACGGTCGGTGATGGCAGTCTGCCACGATGGGTTAGAGGCTAAACCCTGGTTGCCGTGGCACTCTACGTCTGCCTCATTTACACAGTATATACCAAATGCATCCATCATGGCGTACATCTTCGGCTGGCGCGGATAGTGAGAGGTACGTATTGTGTTTACGTTTGCCTGCTTCATCATCTTGATGTCCTTAAGCATTGTCTCCATGTCGATAGCACGGCCATACTCCGGGTGAGTGTCCTGAGTGTTCACGCCCTTAACGAAGATACGCTTGCCGTTTACGAGCAATTTTGTACCGCTTATTGTTACAGTCTTGAAACCGTACTTTGTAGAGAACGCCATCTCCTCTGCTCCTTTCTCGTCCTTCTGACTTACAACGACAGTGTAGAGATACGGGTCTTCTGCGCTCCACGGGCGCAGACTGCTGAGACTGCTGAACGTAACGGTCTTTTCTGTTGTTGACGATCCGCTGTATGTCTCTGTTCCGGTAGCAATCTGCTTGCCGTCAGCATCGAGCAACGACACCTGCAGAGTCTTGGTTGTAGAGACGGTGTTGCGGTTGTCTACAGTCAGCTTCACCGACATACTGCCGCTTGTAGCCTCGTTGTTGAGCGACGATGTGATATAGTGGTCAGACACGAACACCTTCGGAGTAGCCACGAGATATACGTCGCGGTGAATACCAGAAAGGTGCCACATATCCTGACCTTCGAGGTACGAACCGTCGCACCAACGATATACACGTACCGAGAGCTGGTTGTCGCCAGTAGTTACGAAGTCGGTGATGTCGAACTCTGCGTCGGTGTTAGAACTCTGCGAGTAGCCTACGTACTTGCCGTTAACCCATACTACAGCAGCGCTGTATACACCGTCGAAGTGTACAAACACACGCTTGTCCTTCCATGTCTCAGGAATGTTGATGGTGCGGCGATAGAAGCCAGTTGCGTTGTGATCGGTAACACCATATTGGGTCCAACCCACGTTTGCGTTTGGAGCTTTGTCTTGGAACGGATAGCCCACGTTGGTATATACTGGTTTGCCGTAGTTAGCCATTTCCCAAGAAAGCGGTACGCGGATGGTGTCCCAACTGCTGTCGTCAAAGTCCTTTGCCTGGAATTCGCTTGAGCCAGGACCAGATGATGTACCAGGAACGTACTTGAACTTCCAAGTTCCGTTGAGGTTGATATATTCAGCCTTGCCTTCGTCGGGCTGCTGCCACGGCTCTGCGTAGTGCTTAGCGTCCGCCTTCATCTGCTCTACCGAAGCGTAAGGGATGAATGTAGCGTGTGCGTCCTCCTTATGGTCGCTCACCTTGCTCTGGTTGCTTATCCAGCTAACATCGAACACGGTTTTGATGAAGCCGAAGGCTGTAGCTTCCGTTTTAGAAGTTGTCTTAGCAAGACCAGTGCCAGCGCTGTTTACTACCAAATAGTAATCAGAAGAAGCTTCTTGTGGTCTACATGCTAAATAATAAGTGTCGTCGCCAGCGCTAACAATCTTCCATTCTTGGTTGGCGTTGGATTTTGTTGTGCCATTTTCTTTGTAATCATACTCACTATCCCAAATAAGCGGAGCCGTACTATTAGTTCCTGCCATGTCTATTGCATAGATAGAACCGAGGCTCTTGAAGTGGAAAGAATAGCCAGTAGTACTTTTACTTGTAAGCGCGTTCCATTTCTGAGTGGCACTGCCTTCTTCTAATGTGCTAACATTTATGCTTGCGTTTTGTGTCTGGCTTTCAACGCTCAGACACTTTGTAGCATCACTACCAAGGCAAATGTAGTAGTTGCTACCCGTGGTAGGGGTAACGAGCTTTGTTACAATGTTGACGCTCTTATAGGTAGCATAGCTACGGTTGTCACCTTGCTTGCTACCTATAGAGATAGAACTCAAAGCCAAAAGGTTAGATAACGAAGAAGCGTTCTTTTTAATCTCACCATTAACGGCAAGACCTTCAGAAGATAGTTTCAACTTCAAAGTTGTGCTTGACAGCGTTACCAATGTTTGATCTCTGTCTCCGCCATTAGCCAAGTAGTCTATTTCAAGCTGCTTGGTTGATGCTGTGTAGTAAAGGTGGAGATTGTACTTTCCTGATGTGTTCCACTGGGCAATATCATTGCCAAAAGATATGATGTTCTGCAATTTAATGGATGTTCCGCATTTGCTAAGATCAATCTCTGCTTCTATCCATTGAAAGCTGAAATCAATTGTCTGAGTTTTTGAGAACGTATCACCATTAGGCGAGTAGCTCTCCCACAGAACAGTTTTTGTCTCCGCTGCGAACGCCTGCGTCGCAGCGAGTACGAGCAGCGTTATTATCGCAGCAAAATGATGTTTTATATATGTCTTCATAGGGTCGTATATTTTTATTTAACTATGAGTTTAATGCCGTTCATGATATATACGCCCGGAGCCAGACCTGCAGCAGTAGAGTTGCGGCGTACGAGCTGACCGTTGACGGTGTATATGTTGCCAACCTTAGGAGCCTCAGGCTTTACGAAAGTGCCGTCGATGCCCGTTGTGTTGTCGTCGATGCCCCACGTGAGCTGAGGGTCAGAACCGCTCAAGTCCTGGAAGTAGCAACGGAAACCATCAGCTGGCATAGCACCTGGCAGGTGATAAAGTTTGTTTTCATCACCAAACACATAGCATCTTGCAGGAAGCTTTGACGGAGAATAGAAACCAGTAAGTTTAATTGGCTCTTTTGTTACCGAATGAACTTTTCCACTACGATCCCATGTAGCAGTTTCGATATTGGTGAAAGTGTATGTGTTGTCATTGCTCACATGTCCAGGCTGTATGAAGTATGGTGTGCCAGCCTTGATGTCTGCACGCTCAGTAAGATTCAAGTTGTTACCTGTGGTGCTTGTAAATTCCAAGACTTTTGTATCTGCACCCCATGCAGCAACAACCTGATCGGCAGATACGTTGAATGGCAGACAGATAGAATTCCATTCTTTAGCATAAAGTTCACGCTTCAGCTCTACATCAACATATTCGCCAGTGAATTTAGGCAAATCGTATTCCTTTGTTTCGTCAAGATACACTACCTGCTGCTTAGAAACCTTCCACTGTGCAGACTTAAAAGTCGCAGCTGGCTCTTCGTACGAAGTGGCGATTGTGCCATCAAGTGTGTAGACAAAGGCTGTAGCGTAGGCGTCGCTATCCTGATAGCCCAATGTGTAAGTGCCGTCGGCAGACGACTTCAATATCCACTTGATGTCTGTGCCGTTAAAGTTTTTGCGACCGGCGTCTTTTGATGGAGTCTCTGTAGCGTCGGTTACCTCCATCGCAACCCGTCTGTTTGAAAGCACCGGCTTGCCATCTTTGCCCACCGAGAGGTATTGTCCCTGCGAGTTGAAGATATACACGGAAGTCAGCGCCAATGTATATAACAAATTCATATTAATAAAGTTTTAATATAAAAATCAAATTAGAATGGTAAACACCAATAGGGTTCACCATAAAAATAGAAATAGGTATGTGCTTATTAATCGTAAGCTTTAAACCCCGTGTTGTCATCCATAATCTCAGAATCGTCTTCCCATGCTGAACTGCCAGAAGGGCGTTTCATGCTGCGAGGCTTTGTCGGATAGTTTTCTTCTGAACCGCCAGGCGTGATTGTCGTTCCGCCATTTCCTCCGCCAGGACTACCAGCCATCATCCCGTTGCTTGTCTCAAGCGTCAATACTTCGACAAAAGGTCGGTCGTACTTTTTTTTCTTCATAAATTATTGTTTTAGTTTATTTTTATTTGCATAACTTCAAACGTAAACCAGCGGTGCTTATCATTATTTTACTTCGCTTAGGCGCACGCGCCATGCGATGCCTTTTAGTCGTAAAAGCACCACATCAGTTTAACATTTGCTATAACTCTCTTTTATTTATTTAATTATCTGCTTGCAAAATTAGCCATTTATTCCTAAAATCCGCAACTATCATCCAATACACGATTAAGGGTAGATTTATGAGTCGTTAGTAGCAGCTTTCAGTAAAAAGCAACAGCACAACATCAATATGTAGCCACCATCCCCTTACCCCACGATGCGACTTGAGGTAATACGCAGATTCAAACCGGAAAGAAAGGATTCTTATCCGAATTCTGTTTTGAAGGGTTTTGCATAAGCTCGGTTCTCTGTGTAGATATTCAGCACGTATTGCCTTGCAGTCATGATCCACTTGGCAGGTACGGAGATGAATCTGAAGACAAAAGCCTTTATGC
>OGHM01000177.1_pt1 | contig 37883 bp, 36 predicted proteins | sample 1571531 | NCBI WGS metagenome assembly OGHM01 (sample SAMEA2582031, study PRJEB24529) | metagenome | biome: Human gut stool | place: China | collected 2011 | reverse complement strand
TAGATATTTAGGAATAAAAATGAAAAAATTACTTACATTAGCTTTATGTGCTTTATCCGTTTCGGCTTTTGCAACAACACCTTCAATCGAAGATCAAATGTCGTATCCCCCACAACCGCCACTTCTAGATTTTCCTAATTGGTGGAGTGTAATTGCTTATAATCCACAAAATGGTGCTTTTGGTTATGGCGAGGGAGATATGATAAAGCCTGCTCAAAATAAAGCACTAAAGGATTGTGAGCTTGCTTCAAATGATGCAAATAAACAACATTGTCAAATTTTCACAGAAGCTAATCATGCTTGTGTTGCATTGGCAACAGGAGACTCTCCTGAAAAATATGCCGCAGTTCGCAAGTTCAGAATGAAGCTAGAAGAAGTTCTGCTTGCGGAAAATAATCTTAAAAAAGGAACGCTCTATGAAAAAAACCTTACTTTGCCTTTGTCTCTTTTCTTCTGCCGCTTATGCTAACCAATGTGAAATCATCGATAGAGAATTAGCAGCAAGTTATTCAGAGATGAAAACCTACGGCAGCTATAACGAAAACAATGAAGAAAAATACCAGTCTTCAGAAAAACGTTTTAAAGAGGCATTAGCCAAAATTGAAAAATTAGAAGGCAAATTCTGCGCTTGGGAAAAAGCACCTAAAGCGGGGGTTGGCGTGCTCACGTCAAAAGACAATAAGCTTCAGATTCTGACTTGGGATTGGCAATCTGGTGGCACAATGCACGAATATGGTAGCATTTGGCGCTATCAGTTACCTAACGGCACTTGGAAAACTGAATTTAATGAGTTAGGCTCTGATATAACCAGCCTAACAGCCCCTAAACTGAATGGAAAACCTTACTATTTTGTAGAAACTGCTAACATCTACAGTCAATGCCATCATGCACTCGCAGCGAAATTTTATCAAATTACGGAAAAAGGTTTAGAAGAACCCAATCTGATTCAAGGCAAAGCACCGACTTCTAATATTGGTGTATCGTATATCTCATATACAAATAATGATTTACCAAAATCGAATGCCTATTTTGATTACGACTTGAAAAATAACCGCTTTAGCTTCCCGCTTGTACATGAATTTGAAGAGACCTGTGGTAACGGAAAAATGACCTCTGAACGCATTTATTATCGTTTTGATGGCCAACACTTTGTAAAAGAGAAAAAGACTAAAAAATAGATCTATTCCTGTACTTACATAAAAAAGGGGCTCGAATCCTTATTAAAGGATCCCCCCTTTAAGGAAACAGTGATGTCTGTAAAAACATTTGAAAAATTGACCGCACTTTTAGATAAACATCAAGCACACTACCGTGTGGTTGAGCATCCGACTGCAGGAAAATCAGAGGAAGTGGCTAAAATCCGTGGTACAGAATTAGGACAAGGGGCAAAAGCGCTAGTATGCAAAGTGAAAGGAAATGGCGTAAAACAAGCGGTATTAGTTATATTGCCAGCCGATCAACAATCTGATTTGAGTAAAGTAGCGGCCTATTTAGGTGGTACGAAAGCCTCGCTTGCCAGCCCTGCAGAAGTAGATACCTTAACAGACTGTGTATTTGGTGCAATTCCACCTTTTAGCTTTCATCCTGATTTGTTGCTAATTGCTGATCCTAGCTTACTGTCTCGTTATGACGAATTAGCATTTAATGCAGGTACGTTAGAACGCTCTATTATTCTCAATACACAAGATTATGCCTCTATCGTTCAGCCCACATTAGTGGATGTCATAAAAACCGAATAGAGAAAAGATTGGTTGTCTTTCATTTGATTGATACAATGTTTCCGTTTTTCTATTAATTGGACACCTCATGAAAAAATATCTTAAAGCATTTATTCTTTTACCGTTGATTATTCAAATTATTGGTACTATTGGTTTAATGTTTGCAAACAATGATGCCGATGGATTTCAGTCTTCAGCAATTACCGTCTTTATCGTGGCTGCAGTACCGACTTTTCTCATTGCACTTTGGGCGGCATTTCACCGTTATGCAAGCTACAACGTGAAAGCTATTGCATTAATTGCAGGATTAATCGGCTTTAGTTATACCGTCGTGGCAGGATTCTTTTATGCCACACTAGTTAATGACATGGGATTTGGCGAATGGTTACGCGCAGGAGGATTAGAAATTACCTGCTTAATGGCCGCAGGTTTGGCACTTTATTCTGTTATGGTACTACCGCTCTTGTTACCTAAAGAACGCCCACTATAAGGCGATTTGAGGCGAATATTGAGCAGTTAAATCCACCAAATCTGCTAATGAAATTGACCGCACTTGATTGTTTTCTGGCAAAAGTGCGGTTAAATTTCGGGCTAAAACATCCTGTTCCAACATAAAACATTGCCCTTTGCATTGGGTAAACATTTCCCCGTACTTTACCGCTAGCAACACGCCATCTTGCCATAAAACCACTGCATCATTTTCCGTGGTTTCAGTCAAATAACGTTGAAGGTCTGTCTCAGAATAATGAGCTTGAGAAAAGGTATAAAGCATAATATTCCTTAAAACGTAAACACTTTTTCTGCTTGGTTAAGTTTATTAATCATCGAAGTGCGGTCAATTTTTTCAGCAGAAATAATGAGTTGTTCTGTTTGCAAATTGTATTGGTCTAGCGAATCGGCGCAGACAAAGCGCTGTTCAATATCGTATAAATCTAATAATTTAAAGGTACGAATAAAATCTTTTTGTAACAATAACTCAGGATTTTGCCCATCGAGTAAATTCAACACACCATCATCAATAAAAAAGACACCGATTTCCTCTTCATCACAAAATGCTGTTGCCGCAAGCAAAGCATCTAAACCTTCACGAGAAATCGCATTTCCATGCGGTGCGGTACGAAATAAGAATGCCAGCTTCATAATGTCACCACCCGATCTGCTTTTAATGCCATCGCCATAAACTCGCCTAAGCCTGTAATCTCAAAACCTTCTGCAAGATTCGTATGATCCGTATCTTTTGCTGTAAGCGAATCCACTACACCACGACGTTGTGAAGCGGCTACACATAAATGCAAAGGAATATGATGCTGCGCTGAAAAGGCTTGCCAAGCTTGCGTGAGATTAAATTCATCATTAGCAGGATAAACCAAGCCATTGCCATTACTCACACCGTCTTGGAAAAAGAAAATTTGGCTAATGGCATGCCCTTTTTCGAGTAAAGCTTGGGCAAATTGATAGGCAAGAAAAGCCCCTTGTTTTCCATAAACAGGACTTTTCACGGCGAGAACATAGTTCATTACTCTTGCTCTTGTTTGATTTGACGAATATACAAATACACGGTGTGGCGTGAAATCGCGAGGCGATCAGCCACTAAATTGATCGCATCTTTAATATCAAAAATGCCTTTTTCGTAAAGCGAAATCACAATCTGACGGTTCTTATTATTATTCGAAACCGAGCGATCCGCATTCACTTCTTCAATGGTTTTTTCTACCGTTTGTGCCACCAATTCTTCCACTGAACTTGCAAAATTGACGGAAGAGGTTTCATTTTGTTCCTGCGTTGGCATAAAGGCCTGCATAAATTGAGAAACTGGCACATCCAAATTAATATTGATACAAAGTAAACCAATAATACGTTGTTTGCTATTTCGAATGGCAATGGTCACAGACTTCATCAACACATTGCCTTTTGCACGCGTGAAATAAGGTTTAGATACACTCTCACTTTGCATATTACGCAAGGATTTCAGGGCTAAATCCGTAATCGGTGAACCTACTTGGCGATTGGTATTATGTCCGTTGGCGATACAAATGGCGGAATGCTCAATATCTTCCAAAGAGTGTAAGACGATTTCACAATGCTCGCCAATCAACGCGCTCACCCCATCAACTACCGCTTTATAGGAAATCAGAATAGCACGATCTTCATCGGTGAAAGGTTGTCTATCGGTTAGTATCATTTTTCAAATCTGGTAGGGAAAATGACCGCACTTTGGACAAAGTGCGGTTAAATTAAGGATTATTTTTTAGGATTAACGTCTAATACTTCAACGTCGAAATAAAGCGTTGCATCAGGTGGAATTGAATCACCTGCACCTTGTTTGCCATAAGCTAATTCAGGTGGAATCACTAATTCGATTTTACCGCCTTTCTTCACTAACTGAAGACCTTCAGTCCAACCTTTAATCACTTGGTTTAATTTAAACTCAACCGGTTGACCACGTTCAACAGAGCTATCAAATACTTTACCATCTGGTAATTTACCGGTGTAATGTACTTTCACAGTATCCGTTGCTTTAATCGCATCACCTTTACCCGCTTCAGTGATTTTGTAAAGTAAGCCATCTTTGGTGCTTTTCACGCCATCTTTTTTCGCAAATTCAGCGCGGTATTTATCGCCTTCTTCTTTTGCAGCTTTCGCTTGTTGTTCTACTTTTGCTTTCGCCGCAGACACTAATTGCTCTTGAATGCCATCTAAGGTTTTTTGAATTTTTTCGTCTTTACGAACATCAACTTTACCTTCTAATGCATCTTTTAAGCCATCTAAAATACGCGCATTGTCGTATTGAATCACTTCTTTTTGAGCATCCACTAAATCTTTTACTTGGTTACCCATTAATGCACCCACAGCATAAGATGCATCACTTGCGCTTGGCGCTGCTTTATCTTCTGCAAAAACAGAACCTGACACAACCGCACTTACCATAAGTGCAGCAAGAGAAAGTTTTTGAATTTTCAACATTTTGCTTGATCCTTTATAATAGAAACGGAATAGCGAATAGGTTAAATCGGATTGACCAAATTCACAACATTTTTTTAAAAATTAGAGAAATTTTATGCAAAATCAACAAATTTTAGAAGATCGCATTGCTGAACTTGAAATGAAAATTGCGTTTCAAGAACAACTTTTAGACGAGCTAAACCAAGCATTAGTTCAACAACAGTTTGATATGGATAAAATTCAACTTCAACTCCGCTATCTCGCCGGCAAATTAAAAGATATGCAACCTTCTAACATTGCTAGCCAAGCAGAAGAAACACCACCTCCGCATTATTAAAATGTAATAAAACCATATTTTTAGCTAAATGCGTGATCTTCATCACAAATTCATGAAAAATATTTTTATTTTATTGAAAAAATAACTAAGTGTTTTTATGGTTACCTCTATAGTTGTAAGCCAAATAGAGGATGTAAAAATGGCAAAGTTAGAAATAAAAAATATTACAAAAAAATTTGGTGACTTTTACGCAGCAAATAATATTACTTTTACCGCGGAAGAAGGCGAGTTTGTCACCTTATTAGGACCAAGCGGCTGTGGTAAAACCTCCTTATTAAAATTAATCGCTGGATTTCATGTGGCTGATGAAGGTGAAATCCTTATCGGAGGAAAAAATGTTAACAACGTTCCTCCAGAAAAACGCAATACAGCCATGTGTTTCCAATCTTATGCCCTTTTCCCTCACCTCAACGTTTCTCACAATATTTGCTATGGTTTAAAGCAACGTAAAATTGATATTGAAGAACAAAAACAGCGTTTAAATCTCGCATTGAAACAAATGGATTTAGAATTTCATAAATTGAAATTACCTAATGAGCTTTCTGGAGGTCAACAGCAACGTGTCGCATTAGCCAGAGCCATGGTCACTCGTCCAGATGTGATTTTATTTGATGAACCGCTTTCGAATTTAGACGCCAAATTGCGCGAAAGTGTGCGTTTTGAAATTAAACAACTTTCCAAGCAATATAATTTAACCAGTATTTATGTGACTCATGATCAGGCGGAAGCCTTAACCATGTCCGATAAAATTATCGTGCTAAATAAAGGAACGATTGAGCAAATCGGTTCTCCGCAAGATATTTATCATCACCCAAAAAATCGCTTTGTAGCCGATTTTATCGGTATTGCGAATATCACAGAAGCTAATGTAAAAAATATCGGTGAGAACCTGTATGCGGTCAGTTCTATCTTTGGTGATTTCACCGTATTTTCTGAGAAAAAACCGGAATCAGAACGAATTTATATTTGCTTTCGACCGGAAGACATTGAATTGTTACCAAACGCACAAACGGAAGCGGAAAATCAAATGACAGTAGATATCATCAACACCGCTTTTATGGGCAATATCACGGAAGTGCAGGGAATCATTAAACGTAATGATGAGGAGAAAAAATTACGCCTGCAACTAACAAAATGCCCGAATTTGAGCGATAAACTCACCTTTACGGTTCCCCGCCATGCGATTAAATTCTTGGAGTCCGTAAAATGAAAAGTCTCAAAAATGATGTAAAAGCATGGTTATTGCTATGCAGTGGTTTAGGTACGATCCTATTTTTAATGGGGTCCACGTTCTACATTGTAGTCTCTCAAAGCCTTGGTTTATACAGTATGGGCGGGGAAGAAAGCCAATTTAGTTTGGAGTATTGGCAAGCCGTATTAAATAGCCCTGTATTCCAAAATTCGTATATTTATTCCGTAAAAGTGTCTTTATTAGGGGCGATTTTATCCATCATCGTGGCTTATCCCATTGCCATGTGGTTACGTAAAAAATTACCAGCCAAGGTAACAATTATAACCATCTTGCGGGCGCCTATGTTAGTACCAGGATTAGTTGCAGCCTTCTTGTTCGTCAATATGATCTCTTACCACGGTATTCTTAACGAAGTATTCGTTTATTTAGGCATTTGGGACGAACCGAAAACCCTCCAAAATGACGAATTTGGCTGGGGGGTAGTGATTTTACAAATGTGGAAAAACATTCCTTTTGCTTTAATTCTTATTGGTGGGGCGGTCAATTCGTTGAAAACCGATTTATTAGATGCCGCTGCAAATTTAGGTTCGAGTCCTTGGCAACGTTTTCGTTATGTGATCTTCCCACTAACCTTAGGTGCGGTACAAGTTTCCTTTATTTTAATATTTATCGGCGCACTCGGTGATTTCGCCTTTTATAGTATTGCAGGTCCTCGTAGTACCTATTCTTTAGCACGTTTAATGCAAATGTCTGCCTATGAATTTGAAGAATGGAATCAAAGTGCGGTCATGGCATTAACTATTATGTTGACCTCTGCCTTCTTCACCATCCTAGTGTCATTATTGATTAAACCATTAGCCGTCAAACGTGGAGAAGTCAAATGAGTAGTTCCGTACAAATCACTACAAAAAATGGTCGATTAATCGCACGTATTTCCTTAACGTTCTTTATTCTTGCTAATTTTATTTGGTTGTTCCTACCCTTTTTAATGGCAGGTTTATGGTCATTGGTAGATCCCGCTAAACCGTGGAGTTATCCAGATATTTTCCCTCAATCATTATCTTTTGAGCGTTGGAAAATTGTATGGGAAACCACCTCTTTACCTGAAGCAATGTTTAATAGCTATACCATTGCGCCTACGGTTTCTCTGATCACTATTTTACTCTCTCTCCCAACAGCTTATGCATTTGGACGTATGGAGTTTAGAGGTAAAAAATTAGCAGAATTATTAACACTGATTCCATTGGTTATTCCAGGCATGATTATTGCCCTATTCTTTAGCCGTATGTTATTGGATTTAAATATTAATAATCCATTCATCGGCATTGTTATTGGGCATGTTGTACTCACGTTACCTTATGCTATTCGGATTTTATCCGCGGGCTTTTCTTCTGTACCGCAAGACCTTATTGATGCTAGCCGTGACTTAGGTGCATCTAAATTTACCGTTTTCAAAGACGTGTATATGCCGATGTTAAAACCCAGTTTTTTAGCATCAATTATCTTCTGTTTAGTGAAAAGTATTGAAGAGTTTGCTATCGCTTTCGTTATCGGCTCACCAGACTTTATTACCGTGCCAACCATTTTATATTCTTTCCTCGGTTATTCTTTTATTCGTCCGAATGCAGCCGTTGTATCGATTATTTTGTTGGTACCAAACATTATTTTGATGATGATTATCGAAAAATTGTTGAAAGGGAATTATCTCTCTCAATCCACAGGAAAAGCATAATTTTCACAAGGAGCATCTTATGCAAAAAAATATCCGTAAACTTCTATCCATTGGTCTTACCGCTGCCGCCTTGGCTGTCAGTACTTTTGCCTCTGCTTCCACTGACTTAAGTGGTAAATCTTGGAGTGAAATCGAAGAACTCGCTAAAAAAGAAGGAAAATTGACAGTTAGCGTTTGGTATTTGCAACCGCAATTCCGTAATTTTGTCAAAGAATTTGAAAATCAATACGGTATTAAAGTCAAAGTACCTGAAGGCACTTTGGACGGTAATATCAATAAACTGATCGCCGAAAAAAATCTAGAAACCGGCAAAATGGACGTGGTTGTGTTAAATGCTGACCGTTTAGGCAACGTAGCGAAAAATGACATTCTTGTAAAACTCAATAACTTACCAAATTTTGATAAATTAAATCATCACTTACAAGGTGTTGAATTGGGCGATATGGCAGTAGGTTATTGGGGAAATCAAACCGGTCTAGCTTATGATCCTATGCGAATCAAAGAGGAGGAATTGCCACAATCTTGGGCAGACATGGAAAGCTATATTGATAAAAATCCAAAAAAATTCGGCTATTCAGATCCAAATGGTGGTAGCTCCGGTAATGCCTTCATTCAACGAGCTTTAGTGTACATCAATGGTGATTATGATTACCGTACTGATAAAATCGATGAAGCACAGATTGCTAATTGGAAGAAAACCTGGGATTGGTTCAGCAGTAAAAAAGATGCACTAATCCGTACCGCTTCGAATGCTGATAGCCTAACTCGTTTAAACGATGGTGAGTTAGTGATTGTCTCTGCATGGCAAGATCACTTGTTCAGCTTGCAAAAACAAGGTGCAATTACTGACCGTTTAAAATTCTATGTACCAAAATTTGGGATGCCTGGCGGTGGTAATGTTGTAACCGTAGCAAAAAATGCGCCGAACCCAGCCGCATCACTGGTTTTCGTGCATTGGATTACCTCACCTGAAGTACAACAGAAATTAAATCAAGAATTCGGTGTTCGTCCACTCAATAGTGAATCTGGTTTGAAAGATACTATTTTCTTCTCAACACCATGGCGTAAAGCCGAAATGGAAGCCTTCACAAAAGAGGTTATTTCGAGATAAACAATAAACCGCACTTTAACGTGCGGTTTACTTTTATAGACTAATAAAGTGCGGTCAGTTTTAACCACATTTACAACCAAACAAAATAAGTCATGCTGCCGATGATGGCGATACAGAATAGATTGAGAATCAAGCCGACTTTGGCCATATCAAGTTGTTTCACATTTCCGGTTGCAAACACAATGGCATTTGGCGGTGTAGCGATTGGCAACATAAATGCGCAACTTGCCCCACAAGCGATAATTGCGGCTAAAGCAATAGGCGGTAAATTCATGGATTGTGCCACTGAAATCACAATTGGCATAATCAATGCTGCACTGGCGGTATTCGATGTAAATTCTGTTAGGAAAATAATAAATGTAGTCATGACAAAGCAAAGTACCCAAAGTGGTTTGGTTTGCACAAACTGAACGATACTATCCGCCATAATCTTACTGGCACCAGAATCTTTCATCACGATACTGAGTGTTAAACCACCACCGAATAAAACAAGTACGCCCCATTCAACGCGCTCTTGAATTTCTTTCCAGGTCGCCACGCCTGAGATACAAATAAAGATCACAACGCATAGCGCAATCACCGTATCAAAGTTTTCGATTTTTTTCGGTAATTCAAGGAAAGTACTAATCCATGGGTTTAAGAGAGAGCTGAAAAGCAACATAATCGCCATACCGATAAAGATCAGCAAAGTAATAATATTTTTTCGATTAAAGCTGACTTTCTCAAGTGATGGATTAAAATCCACAGAAAAGTCTGGACGTAAAATCACCCATAAAGAAAAAATCATTGAAGGTACAAGCAATACCATCACTGGGAAACCGTAACCTAACCATTCCGTGAAGGTTACCTGTATTTGAGACGCCAAAATGGCATTCGGCGCACTTCCCACTAATGTACCAATACCACCGATACTGGCACTAAATGCCATGCCTAATAATACGAAGGCGTACAACCGATGGTTTTTCTCTGCATTGATACCTTTTAACATCCCCATAGTAAGCGGTAACATCATCGCCGCCACAGCGGTGTTGTTAATCCACATAGAAAGGAATGTAGTTACGGTGAAAAGGTAGGTAATAGAAAGCTTTAAGTTTCCTTTGGCCAAACGGATAATGTAATTCGCAATAATCTTATCTAGATTCTGAATTTGTAACACCGCAGCCACCACAAATCCCCCAAAGAACATATAAATAATTGGGGTAGAGAATGGTGCGAGAGCTTTTTGCGTATTAATCAAGCCTAATCCAATGGCTACAACGGGCACCATAAGGGATGTCACGGTAATATTAAAGGCTTCCGTTAACCATAAAATACCAATAAAAATCAGCAAGGCTAGTCCACGATTCTCTTGAGCAGAAAAGGGCAGTATTTTGATTAACACCAACATGAAGACAAAGTCTAAGGCAAGAATAATGAGACTTTTATATTTAGAGAGAAAGGTTTGTTGAGTTTGCATATACAATCTCCTATAAAACGATAGGGGAGATTATTAATTAGCATTTAACCGAAAAAATTGAAACATATTTTTAACAAATTTGTGATGCACTTCAAACTATTTTTGTATAAACAACAAACCGCACCTAAAAGTGCGGTTTGTTTTGCTTTCGTTTTTTATTGTTGCATACGAGCTTGAATACGTTCTGGCAATCTTAATCCAACGAGAGCAACAAGGACTATTGTCCAGAATAAGGTGACATACACAAGGGCTGAACCAAGTCCTACTCTTTCGCTAAGTGCGGCGGCAATCACAGGAGACACCCCACCACCGATCGCTGCGAAGTTATAGATAAAACCGATACCTGTGCTTCGCATTTCAGCTGGGAAGAAAGTCGCCATATATTTTGGTACTAAACCGGCAATCCCTAAGTTTGTTGCAAGTAAGAAGAAGAGCAACGCGCCAAGGGCTAATACATTATTTTCTGGCAAATAGAATACAGGGAAGAGGAAGAAAAGTGATAACAATAAGCTATATACAAAGGTTTTCTTCTCACCCAATTTATCCCCGATAAAGCCAGCAATTAAGGTACCGATGAGGATACCAAAGCCTGCCCAGAACATTAGCGATTTCACATTTTCAGCATAGCCATTTTCTTTGAGATAAAGTGGAAGTAAGCCCACTACCGGCCAGTTTACGGAGAAAATTGAATAGCAAACTAAGAAAATAATTAAGGTAATTGGTAATTGTTTTTTAGTGAATAGGTCAGTAAGTGGAACTTTATTCACTTTACCCGCTGCTTTCGCTTGAGCCCATTCTTCACTTTCAGGTGCATGGCGACGAACGTAGAGTACTAAAGCGACTGGTGCTAAACCAATAAAGAAAGCCACACGCCAACCATAAGCTTGCGCAACCCAAGGAATCACTTGAGAGGCAAGAATATTACCAATGGAAAAGCCACTCACTAAGAATGCACTGGCTTTCGTACGCAAATGTTGTGGCCAGCTTTCAATGGCGTAAGAGGAAGAACACGCATATTCACCTGCCATCCCCATACCGATAATCATACGGAAGATGAATAGCCAAATATAACTGGTGGATAAGCCGCACAAGAATGTGCCGACAGAATATGTAATAATGGAAACAATCATCGCCAAACGACGGCCATATTTATCGGCAAAGCTACCAAAAATCGCCCCACCTAATGGACGTGCGACGAACGCTGCAAGTAATAATGTGGATGTTTCCGTTGTACTCATGGCGAATTCTTTTTGAATATCCAAAAGCACGTAAGTGATAAGCATATAATCGAAGCCATCAAAAACATAACCTAACCAAGCCGCAAATAACGCTTTTTTTTGCGTAGGACTGACTTCTTTATACCATGGTAATGATGTTGCCATAACAACCTCCCTTCCTTGTATTTGAGAATTTTGTGGTATAGATCACAGAATTTAAAATCACTGCTAATTTCTGCTTGCATAAATAAAGATAAGACGTATGATGTCCTATGTCAATCAAAGAGAATGAGAGCTGGATCACAAATTCAGAAAATAGATTAGAAAATGAGAACAGAAATGAAAAAAACAAGTAAAAAAGAATCAAGTCTCGTTTTGCAGGATAAAATCAAATCGCTCATCATTAAACAAAATCTCAAATCTGGCGATTTGATGCCAACAGAAAATGAGTTGATTGAACAGCTTGGTGTAAGCCGTTCCAGTTTGCGTGAAGCCATTAAATCTTTAGAGGCGCTACACATTTTAGACATTCGCCATGGTGTTGGTACCTTTGTGAGTGAATCCTCTCTTGTGCCAATGATTCGTGGATTAAGCTTTCACACCCAATTGAATTTGCATAATGATCATAATCAGCTAATTAATATTTTGGATATTCGGGAAATTTTGGAATACGGTTTTGCTCCGATGGTGTTGGGAAAAATTAGCCAAGAACAGACCGCACTTTTGCAAAAATCAGTGGTAAACATGGAAAAAAATGCCCGTGAGCAAAAATTTTCCCCTAAAGATGAATACCACATTCATTTAAAACTTTATGAACCATTAAATAACCCGTTACTGATTCAATATTTAGATGCGTTTTGGCAAATTTATCAGCAAGTAGAAAAAGGCTTACCACCACCAATACTGTCTCCTGAAAAATTAGCCATGCAACACCGTGAATTAATTGATGCGGTAGAAGCGCATGATTTGGTACGCATGCAGCGCGCGATCTTGCAATATTTCCAAAGTATTCGCCAACGCTTACAACAAGGAGGGCATGATGCAAACTAATGGATTAAACATTGCCTTAATCGGCTGCGGCTTTTTTGGCGTTCAACTAGCTTCCGCATTTGACAAAGCCCAAGCAAACTTAATTGCAGTGACTGATATCAATCCTTCTCTTGCACAAAAACTCGCAGACCAATACGACAGCCAAGCCTTTTTTAGTGTGGAAGAAATGTTAGCAGAAACTAAACCGGATTTAGTCGTCATCGCCACCCCAAACTATGCCCATTATTCCCCCGCTATCTTAGCGTTAAATGCAGGCTGTCATATCTTTATTGAAACGCCTTTTACCTTAAGCGCTTCTCAAGGCCAACATTTACATCGCCTTGCAGAAGAAAAAGGCAAAGTCATTTTTGTGGGCCATTTGGAACGTACATTACCTGGCATGTTAAAAGTCAAAGCGGCTTTAGAACAAGGAAAATTAGGCAGAATCACGGTCGCACGAGCCATGCGTCAGCGTTGGATTGAAAACCTACCAAACAAAGAATGGTGGAAATTAGATGCCAATCTTACGGGCGGCGAGCTTTTTCACCTCATTCACGAACTGGATTTACTCTGTTGGTTATTAGGCGATATTGAGGCGGTCTTTGCTCAAGCGGCTAATCAAGCGCATCACGATACGCCAGACAGCCGTGATGTGTTGCAGTTGCTATTACGTTTTAAAAATGGCGTATTAGGTTCGCTCGAAATGGGCACGGCTTATCGATTACACCAATGGGGCATTCAAATTCATGGTGAAAATGGTGTGATTGAAGTCAATTTCTTTACCTCAAGTGTCACATTTAATTATCTAGATGGAAAAATAGAACACGTTGATTTATTTGATGAATTTGAGGCTGATTTATCTTTACGCGAAAGTGCCAAAGGCACTCAGCAATATAATGTCACCCACGCACCTTGCCAACTTTGGTTAAGCCGAGCGGCTGAAATCGAAGTACAAAGTGTGGTGGAGCACTTAACGCAAGGAAAAACCAGCCCATTAAGTCTATGTTTAACTGAAGCCATCGAAGTTGCAGAAGCAGCGAAGCAATCCATGGTAACGGAAAAACAAATCTCAGTGAAAAAATAAGGAGTTTATTATGATGCGATATGGTGTTGTTGGCGTTGGCTATTTTGGTGCGGATTTAGCCCGTTTCATGAATGAATTTGATGATGCACAGATTACCATGGTATACGACCCTGAAAATGGTGGAACCATTGCTCAAGAATTACAATGCGTAGCGGCAAAATCTCTTGAAGAATTAGTCACTTCACCTGATGTGGATTGTGTGATTGTCGCCACCCCAAACTACTTACACAAAGAACCGGTAATCCTTGCAGCGAAAAACAAAAAACACGTTTTCTGTGAAAAACCAATCGCCTTAAGTTATCAAGACTGTGACGACATGGTGCGCGCTTGCGAAGAAAATGGCGTTACCTTTATGGCTGGTCATGTGATGAACTTCTTTAACGGTGTTCACCATGCCAAAGAATTAATCAATCAAGGCGTGATTGGTAAAGTGCTTTATTGTCACACCGCACGTAACGGCTGGGAAGAACAACAACCAACCATTTCATGGAAAAAAATCCGTGAAAAATCAGGCGGCCACTTATACCACCATATTCACGAATTAGACTGCGTACAATTCATTATGGGTGGCATGCCAAAAACCGTTACCATGGCAGCCGCCAATGTTGCACACAAAGGCGAAAAATTTGGTGATGAAGACGATATGATTTTTGTCACCATGGAATACGATGATAATCGCTTCGCAGTTCTAGAATGGGGTTCCGCTTTCCGTTGGGGTGAGCATTATGTATTAATTCAAGGGGAAAAAGGCGCGATCAAACTGGACATGTACAATACCAAAGGTACCCTTCGCGTAGATGGAAAAGACACCTATTTCCTTATTCACGAAACCCAAGAAGAAGATGATGACCGTACCCGTATTTACAACAGCACAGAAATGGACGGTGCGATTCAATACGGTAAACCGGGTAAACGCACACCGCTCTGGTTGAGTTCTATTATGAAAAAAGAAATGCGTTATTTAAACGATATTCTCCATGGTATGGAGCCAACTGAGGAATTTGTAAAATTACTCACCGGTGAAGCAGCCCGTGCCGCCATCGCCACTGCCGATGCATGTACTCGTTCTCGTTACGAAAACCGCAAAGTTGATTTAGCAGAAATCATCGGTAAATAAAAATAATGTAAAAATTAACCGCACTTTGGTTGAAAAATCAAAGTGCGGTACTTATTGCTTGCTAATAGGAGGAATAATAACATCATGGATAATAAAACGTGGCTAGATTTTTTAACAGCTTTTGGTTCTATTGCGACTCCAATTCTAGTTTTATTCCTTACTGGAGCAGGCTGGAAAATCAGACAATCAATTGAACATAAAACAAAACTAGAAGAAAAACTAAGAGATGACCGGATAGAAATTTATCATCAAATACTTGAACCCTATATTATAATGTTAATGCCTGATGAAGCTTGGAACTTAGATCCACAAAATAAAGAGAAAGATAAATATATGGAAGCAACAATGAAATTGCTCTCCCTAGAATATAGAAAATTATCATTTAGGCTATCTTTAATTGGATCTGATAATGTAGTTAAAGCATTCAATAACTTATATCAATATTTCTATAAGAATGCTGAAAATTCCGAATCTACCATACAATCAAATCCTACTGATAAAGCAAAAGAAATGATGTCACTCATTGGATTATTATTGTTAGAAATACGGAAAAGTATGGGAAATGAAGAAACCCAATTAAATGAATGGGATATGTTGGAATGGTTTATTACTGATGCAAGAAAAATGAAAGAAAAATAAAATCAGCTTTTATAAAATACCAAAAACCACCAACTATCTAAAAGTATGGTGGTTTTCAAATATATTACGGTGATAACCGCTCTCTCTCCCATTTTCCATCATTGAATAAATAACAAATTCTGTCATGCAATCGGCTTGGGCGACCTTGCCAGAATTCGATGCGATCAGGAATCACAAGATAACCGCCCCAATGTGGTGGACGAGGTACGTTCAATGGGTGTTTTGCTGCAATCAGAGCAGCTTTCGCTAATAAAGATTTGTGGCTAGAAATGACCGCACTTTGCTCGCTGGCCCAAGCGCCAATTCGGCTGGTGTAAGGGCGAGTCGCAAAATATTCATCTGATTGCTCAGACGAGATTTTTTCGGCTTTGCCCTCAATACGCACAGAACGTTCTAATTCAGGCCAAAAGAATGTTAGGGCGACGAAAGGATTATGTTCTATGGCACGACCTTTTCGGCTGTGATAATTCGTAAAAAATACAAAGCCTTGTTCATTCACTTCTTTCAACAGCACCATTCGACTTGTTGGTCGACCGTCTTCATTGACCGTCGCAACATTAACACCTGTCGGTTCATTTACTTTAGCCGTTATTGCCTCGTTGAGCCATTTTTCAAATTGTTTTATTGGATTGGGATCGCAATCATGCTGAGAAAGCGCCTGTTTGCAATAATCTTCACGAATATCATGTAAGTCCATTTTCTTTCTCCTTTTGCTTGAAAACAAAAAGCCCTTGCAACTGCAAGGGCTAGTATAGTCCGTTAATTATTTACCATCAACACTCACGCCATAAAATGCATCGTAGCCGAATGGACTTTGTACGTAGCCTTTTACGCGAGGACTAAGTGGTGCGAAACCAACAGAGTGAGCAACTGGAATCCATGGCGCTTGCTCATGGAAAATCACTTGTGCTTGTTTATAAAGTGCCGCACGCTCATCTTTATTGGTTAAGCCAATCGCTTTATCTAATAAGGCATCAAATTCTGCATTTTTGAAACGAGCAAAGTTTGAGTTGCCAGCGTTAGCACTTGCAAGTAATGGAGAAAGGAAGTTATCCGGATCACCGTTATCACCTGACCAACCGAAGATACCTGCCGTTAATTCACCTGCTTTAGCACGTTTTTGATAGTCAGCCCATTCAAACGTTACTGGATTTGCTTTTACGCCAACTTTTGCCCAGTCAGCCATCACAAGTTCAGCCATACGTTTTGGATTTGGGTTAGACGCACGTACCACTGGTTGAATCCAGAAGTCCGTTTCAAAACCGTTAGGATAACCTGCTTCTGCTAAAAGCTGTTTCGCTTTCTCTGGATCATACGGATAATCTTGGATTTCGTCGTTATAACTCCAGATTGTTGGTGGTAGTGGGTTTTTCGCTGCAGTGCCTGCACCTTGATAAACCGCTTCAATAATTGCTTTTTTATCCACCGCATAGTTCAATGCTTGGCGCACTTTCACGTTATCAAATGGCGCTTTCTCTGTATTGAATGCGATATATGCCACGTTCAAACCTTTTTGTTCCAAAAGCTGTACTTTTGGATCAGTTTTCATTTTGGCTAAATCCGCCACGTTTGGGAATAAAATTAAATCACAAGAACCTGCTTGTAACTTCGCATAACGCGTAGTGGCATCTGGAACGATACTGATCACTAAACGATCAAGCGGTGTACGACCTTTCCAATAGGTTTCATTCGCTACATATTGCGCCGCTTGGTCAGTTTTGTAATCCACAAAAATAAACGGACCTGTACCCACCGGTTTGTTATCGATCGTTTCTGGTTTACCCGCTTTCAACATCGCATCTGCATATTCAGCGGAATAAATAGAGATAAAGTCCATACCCAAGCTTGCTAAGAAAGTCGCATCTTTTTTATTCAAGGTGATACGAACGGTGTTGTCGTCCACTTTCTCAACTGATTTTAATAAATCTGGGAATTTCATCGCTTTGAAATACGGATAAGTCCCTTTTGATACATTGTGATAAGGGTGATTAGGATCTAACTGACGTTGGAAAGAAAAGATCACATCATCCGCATTAAAATCACGTGTTGGCGTAAATTCTTTTGTCGTATGGAATTTCACCCCTTTACGTAAATGGAACGTATAAGTTAAACCATCATCACTGATTTCCCAGCTTTCAGCCAATGCTGGCTCAAGGTCAGTCGAACCTTTTTTGAACTCAACCAAACGGTTATACACTTGTTGTGAACTTGCATTGTAAGATGTACCTTCCATTACCAATGCTGGGCTAAAGCTAAGTGGAGCTTTCGCCGTACAGTACACAAATGTGTTATTGCCTGAAGGTTTTGCTGTTTCTGCTTTTGCATTTTCTTTTGCCGCAGAACCAGATTGATCACAAGCAGCTAAAAACAAACTGGCTGCAATAAGAGTTAAGGTCGCTTTTAATTTCATAAGTTTTCCTTCTTTAATCGGGTGGAACACCCAAGCATAAATATCAAATTTTACTTAAGATATAAGCAAATCAAACTTTTACAAAATAAGAAAATGATCTTTCTTATAACAAATTAAACTAAGGTATTCAATATCAGCGTTTTTTCCGCAAATGATCCCCATCTGTTTTATGCAAATAGCTCAATATCCAAACTAATGCGATTGCAAAAACAGAAGTGGTCAAAAATGTATAGCTGAAAGCGTGTTGTAACGCATCCCCTTCATTACCAACAAATTGACGGTATAACGTCAAAATAATAGATGCCACAGCGATACCAAAGCCGATACCTACTTGTTGTACAATACTCAGTACTGTTGAACCTACACCACTTTGTGCCTGTGATAGATCACCAACAGTAAGTGTATTAATTGAGGTAAAAATCATTGACATACAGGCACCATACCACATCAGATTACATATAATCCATGTCGTTGATGATGAGGTATCAAGCCATGACATAGAAACCGTTGAGCCAGCCATTAAAAGTGACGATAAAATTAACGTGGTTTTATAGCCTAGTATATTTAAAATATGCCCAATAAAGCGTTTAAATACGACGGACATTAGTGCAATAGGTGCAAGCAACCAGCCCGACACTTCAGCTGAATAACCAAAGGAAAGTTGGAACATTAATGGCAATAAGAATGGCACTGCCGAGCCGGAAAGACGGATAAAAATATTAGCTGCAATGCCTAATCGGAATGTCCTTGTATTGAAAAGAGATAACGGCAAAATAGCACGCTCATTACCTTTCGCATAAAAATAATAAGCCATCAATAATGCGATGCCAATCGCTAATGCACTGTATGTGGTTATGCGATCACTATGACTTTCACCGAGTAAATCAAGCCCGAGCGTTAAACCCACTAAACCAAACGCAAAGAGTAAAAAGCCTGTCCAGTCTAACTTATTCGCATTTCCTTTATGATTTCCCATCACTTTAGCCGCCGCCCAAAAGCCTAACATGCCAATAGGAATATTAATTAAGAAAATCCAATGCCATGACGTATGCACCACAAGCCAACCACCTAAAATTGGACCAAGAATGGGGCCTATCAATCCTGCTGTTGCCATTAAATTCCAGGCATTAATCAATTGGTTTTTCGGTACGGTTTGAATAATCGCAAGGCGAGCGACAGGCATCATAAATGCTCCGCCAATACCTTGGAGAATCCTTGCAAGCACAAGGGTTTCGAGAGACGTTGCCATCGCACAAGCTACTGAACCGAATACAAAGGTAAAAACAGCTGAGCGGAAAACAGTGAGCGTACCAAATTTCGCTGCCGCCCAAGCGGTTAAAGGAATAAATAAGGCAACGGCAAGAGAATAGGCGATAATCGCCATTTGCATTTCAAAGACGGGAGTTTGTAGATCTGTTGCGATGGTTGGTAAGGCAGTATTTAAAATAGTCGCATCCAAGCTTTGCATAAACAAAGCCATGGAAGCCACCCAAGCCAGCCCTTTATAATGCTGACTTTCTATTACTGCGTCTTTTTCCACCATTGATAAATAAACTCAGCGATCTGTTCAATGTGATTAATATCTAATAAAGTGCGGTCAGTTTCAAGTGAATAATCTGTTGCTAAAGCCAACACATTTTCATCTAATTCCGGCAAAGGTTTTATCATCTCTTGTCGATGCAACAGAATCTTTGGAATGGGCTCTTGTTTAAATCCTTCCACCAAAACTAAATCCGTTAAATGACGATCAAATTGTTGACTTAAATAGGCTAGCGAAACCGGATCTTGAGGCGTTTCTGTCATTAATGCCCAACGAGTATCACAAGCCATAATAACTTGCGCAGACCCTGCCTCTTTCATACGCCAACTGTCTTTTCCCTCTTTATCCACATGAGCGTTGTGATGGCTGTGTTTAATCACTGAAACACGCAGGCCTTTTTTAATTAATTGAGGAAGTAATTTTTCCAGCAATGTGGTTTTGCCACTACCGCTGTAACCTGTGATGCCAAGAAGAGGAAGGGGATTATTCATTGTAAAAACCTTAAGAAAAATGACCGCACTTGATAAAACAAAACCCCGCAGGACGGGGTTTAGCTATCAAAATCCATTAGGTGAAGAAAGTATAGCAAGGGGAAACAAAATAGCAACTTCTACTGAATTATTTTAGGAATGTTACGCCTTGCACAATTCGCTTAGCCGCAGCAATTGGAAGCTGTCCGATAAAGGTAATTTCTTTATCGCCCATGACTTCACTGTAAATCGTATAAGCTCCTTGTTTCCACGTGTTTTCTTTTGCAGCGGTGCTATCCGCTTTATTGATATAAAGCGTGAAAGTGAAAAGACCATCACTAAATAACGCATTTTCAATCACTTCACCATCTATTATATCTTGATTTTGGCGAATTAAATCAAAGCCTTGTGGTAACCAATCCGTTTTCCAATTAATTGAAAGGGATGACTCTTGTTTCCCTTCATTTAAAAGTGGAGGCACTGATACCTTATTAAGGTAATCTGTCAAACCACGTAGACGATCATCGATATATAACGTCACAACACGGAACTGATCAAGTAACTTGCCTTCTCGATCAAGCATATCACCACGCAATAACAAACCATTTTCTTCATCTAAGAAAACGAGATATTGATAGCGAAAATCATCTTTTGGCACAATACGAATGGTATCAACGAATCGACCTGCAATTCGGTCTTTTCCAAGCTTAATAAAATCATAATTCTGACTCAGCTTGCTAAAATCAGTACGAATCACTGCCGGAAGCGCATCCACAATCTCACCACTGTTAATCGTGAAAGCACGTGAACCCGGCTGGAAATAGCTGACTAAATTACCGCGCTGGATGATTTCTTGCTGTTCGCCATCTAATGTCACCAACTGTGCATACACTTTTTGCCCTTGCTTAATATGGCGATAACGGAACGAGTCCATATTCGTTGGTGTAGTTTGCACAAAAGCAATCTCATAATTTAAATCTCGCATGGCTTGCGACATTTTATTTAATGACTGGATTGGCTCTTCTGCAAATGCCGTGAAAGGCAATAAGAATAAGCCTAAAAGTGCGGTTAATTTGAGAGACGTTTTTTTCATAAATAAATCAATTGATCCATAAAAAAATTCACCACGCCTAAGGTGGTGAATTATCGATTAATTGCTGTAATTATTTCGCTTGGTTGCTACCCACATTTAAGCTATCTGCATGCATACGACGCTGTAATTCATAGTTTTGCAACATCGTACCAATACGGCGATTTTTCTGCTCAACCTGTTCCGAAGTGGCTACATCTTTGGTCGGAGCGTTGTAACTTACTTCTTGAACAGAATTGTTAAATGGTAAGGTTTGTAAAACTGGGTTTTCAGGTGTAACCGAGGTGTTTTTCGCATTAAATGATTGTACACCTACTACTGCTACTAAACACACACCTGCAGCCACAGCAATTTGTGTCATTGGTGCAAAGAATGCTTTTAATTTTTGCACGAATGGTAAGCTGTCAGCTTCTTCTGGTGTTGGTTGAGAAACAGTAATCTCTACATGTTTTACTTCTTCTAATTCAATTAAATCAGCCATTTTCGCCGTAAAATCAGCACCTAGCAACACTGGTGACTCTTTACGCATTACTGCTCTTACGGTGTGATATGCCGCCCAAGATTCCTGTGAATCTTTATCCTGACAGAGTTCTTCCGTCAACTCGGCACTGACTTCTTCTCCATCCATATAGGCTGAAAGTAACTCTTTTTGCATTTTATAAACTCCGACTTTATTTTAACGTTGCATAAGCGGTTGTATTTTGTTCTCAATCACTTCCCGAGCACGGAAAATGCGAGAACGTACAGTGCCTACTGGGCAATCCATTATTTCTGCGATCTCTTCGTAACTTAACCCTTCAAGCTCACGCAAGGTAATCGCGGTTCTTAAATCTTCTGGCAAACTGTGAATAGTATCAAACACCACTTTTTCTAATTCGCTAGATAACATTTCATTTTCAGGGGTATCTACATCACGTAGATGGGTTCCCACATCGTAGCTTTCGGCATCTTCAGCCAAAATATCTTCGCTAGGTGGACGGCGCCCCTGTGCCGTTAAGTAATGCTTTGCCGTATTAACGGCAATTCGATATAGCCAAGTGTAGAATGCACTATCGCCCCGAAAGGATTCAATGGAACGATAGGCCTTAATAAAGGATTCTTGTACAACATCTGGAATGTCGTTATGAGAAATGTAGCGGGTTAAAAGTCCGGCTACTTTATTTTGATAACGAGAAACCAATAAATTAAAGGCTTTTTTATCGCCTTGCTGCACTCTTTCTACCAAAGCCTGATCTGTTAGCTGTTCAGCCATATATCTCCTATGCTACGTCTAACACGCCTTCATATATTCAAGACAGCAAGCTATTGTTGCTTTATCAGACAGAGTTAAAATTGAAAAGTTCCTTATGTATAAAAAATTTCAAAAAAATTAACGGATATTCGTTTTCTGCACATCTTGGATATATTCAACCATCGCTTGCACTTCGGCATCGTCTGATTGACTGCCATTAAAAAACCACGAAAAAAGTTGTAAATCCGTGGCGGCGAGTAAACGAATAAAAATATCTTTTTTGTCGTCAGTCAGTTGGTCAAAATGCGCTTTATAAAAAGGCATGATGATTTTATCCAACTCAAGCATGCCTCGACGACAATCCCATTCAATACGGAGTTTATTGTATTTATCCATAATTTCTCCCTAAATCATTGTAATTATACCTGATAAATGAAAAGTGCGGTTAAAAATTACCGCACTTTTTAATCGAAAAAATCGATTATTCTGTCACTTTTGGCTTAATCACCGCATAAATCACGCCAGTTAATAATGCACCTATTGCAATTGCACCTAAGTAGAGTAATGGTTCAGAAACAAACGGAATCACAAATAAACCACCATGTGGTGCTTGCAGAGAAATATTTAATGCCATTGAAATGGCACCCGCAGTTGCACCACCGATAACCGAGCTAATAATCACACGTAATGGATCAGCTGCCACAAACGGTAACGCCCCTTCAGAGATAAAACATAGCCCCAAGACAAAAGAGGCCTTGCCTGCATCACGTTGATTGCTGGTAAATTTACTGCGAGCAATCCAAGTTGCAATCGCCATCCCAATTGGTGGCACCATACCGGCTGCCATAGCGGCGGCCATTGGGGTGTGAACTTGAGAGGCCAACATTCCCACGGAGAACGTATAAGCTGCTTTGTTTACTGGACCGCCCATATCAATACACATCATGGCACCGATAATCGCGCCTAACACCATCGCATTGACTTCACCCATGGATTTTAACCAATCGCTTAAGGTGGTCATAATTTGTGAAACCGGAGGGTTAATCACATAAATCATGGCGAGGCCGACAACCAAGGTACCAAAGAGCGGTAGAATTAGAATCGGTTTTAAGGAAGTTAAACTTGCCGGCAATTTAATGGTTGCATTTAATCCTTTCACCACATAACCCGCTAAGAAACCGGCGATAATCCCACCTAAAATCCCTGCACCTGCTGTGGTGGCTAACATACCGCCAATGAGACCTACCGCAAGCCCTGGACGGTCTGCGATAGAAAAGGCCACATACCCGGCAAATACCGCAATCATTAGATGGAATGCTGCACCGCCACCGATATCCATTAAGGCTTTAGGAATACCATGAAAAATTGTTTCATCTTTGAAGGCTTCGATACCAAACATAAAGGAAATCGCGATTAACAAACCACCGGCAACCACCAACGGCAACATGTGTGATACACCTGTCATCAAATGTTTATAGACGCCTTTTTTCTCGCCGCTTTCTTCTGATTTAGCAGAAGATTTTGCTGCGCCACCTTCATAAATTTTCGCTTCTTTAAATGCCTTATCGAATTCCTGTGCGGTTTTCTTTAACGCTAAACCGGTCGACGTACGATACATCGGTTTACCTTGGAATTTATCTAACGGCACATCAATATCGGCTGCAACAAAGACTAAATCTGCCGCAGCGACTTCTTCAGGGGTAATTTCATTACCAGCGCCCACTTGGCCACGCGTTTCGACTTTTACCTGCCAACCTTGTTTTTTTGCATAGGTTTCAATGGCTTCAGCAGACATAAAGGTATGCGCAACACCTGTTGGGCAAGCTGTCACCGCGACGATATTTTTTACACCAGAAACGCCGCCAAATCCAACCGCACTTTGAGTAGGTTGAACATAGTCCACGGCTTGATTGAGAGCATTCGTCAGCGTTACTTCAGGTGAAGCAATCGCCGTATCCTCATTCGCTAAAAAGACTTTTTTGCCCACAAGCTCAGTAGAGTTTGGTAAAGTAGATCCGAAAACAATCACTAAATCCGCCTCTTTGGCTTGCTCAACCACAGTATGATTGGCTTTTTTTGCTGCCACGCTCAACGCTTGGCGAAGTAAATAGGCTTTTGCCGCACCAATTTGCGGAGATTGAGTTAAAAACAAATTCATTACATCATCCTTCAATCACAGAAATTTTGACATTCGCCAGAATTGGCTCAAGCAAGGCGATATCGCTTACGCCCACGTTACTTTGTGAAACCGCAAAAGCAGAAACAGCACTTGCAAATGCTAAGGTTTCCGCTTGAGGCAAGCCTTTTTCGATACCATAAATTAAGCCAGCCACCATAGAATCACCCGCCCCTACAGTACTTACCACATTTTCACATTTAGGTGGTTGAGCTTGCATCACAGCCTGTTCACTCAGCCATAAAGAACCGTTTGCCCCCATCGAAATAATGACGTTAGCAATGCCTTCTGCTTTAAGTTTTTTTGCCGCAGCAATAATTTCATCAAGAGAATTTAGTGAATGACCAATCCACGCTTCTAATTCGCGGTGATTTGGTTTCACCAACCAAGGATGCGCTTTCAAACCAGCCGTGAGCGCTGCATTACTGCTATCTAATACGACTTTCACACCAGCTTGATGCAACTGATTAAGCCAATCCGCAAACAATTCAGGATTCACACCTCGCGGTAAACTGCCACATACCGCAACAATATCAAAGTTTTGGCAATACGCTAATGAATCTACTGTAAATTGCTGCCAAGCTTCTGGGGTGATTTGATAACCTAAGAAATTTAGGTCTGTCACATCCGCTTCGGTTTCCGTAATTTTTACGTTAATGCGAGTTTTACCTGCTACGCGATGAAATTTATCTTCTAAGCCTTGTTTTTTAAATAGGGTTTCGAAATCACCCACGTTGTCTTCACCTAAGAAGCCACCAACCGCGACATCTACGCCCAAGTCTTTCAACACCTTGGCAACATTAATGCCTTTTCCGGCAGGGAAAAGACCAAGTGTTTCAACAGTATTCACTTCGCCGATTTCAATACGCGACAAACGCCCGACTAAATCGTAAGCGGCATTTAAGGTAATTGTTGCTACTTTTGCCATCACCTACTCCTTACCTTCACCTAAACCGCTTTCAATGACTGCGCCGATACCGTCAATCGCTTGTTGAGCTTCTTCACCGCTCGCCACAAAACGTAAGCGATGACCTTTCACGACACCGAGCGCCACAATTTTCATCAGACTTTTTGCGCTGACTAATTGGCTATCACGATCTAAGTTTTGTACCGCAACCGAGGCATTATATTTTTTCACTTCATTAACAAGCACAGCACTTGGACGCGCATGTAAACCGTGTTCATTACGAATCATAAATACGGCTTCAATGGCATCGGCTGGTAAACCTGTTTTTTCTTCGTGAATTTGTGGTGCGTGCTCACTGCTTACTTCAATGGTATCCGGCTCAGCCGGTGGTACGGCAGATACGCTTTCGCCAAGCCCACTTGCAATGATCTTACCTAAGGCTTCAATAGCTTGTTTCGCATCATCACCTTCTGCAACAAAACGTAAGCGATGACCTTGAGTCACACCCAATGCCACAATTTTCATTAAACTTTTTGCACTAACCGGTGTGGTTTCTCGAGTAAGATTTTGTACCGTAATTTTTGAGGTGAATTTTTTCACTTCATTGACGAGCACTGCACTTGGGCGAGCATGTAAGCCATGTTCATTACGAACAGTAAAGGTACCAATCACTGCACCCGTAGCGATTTGACCTTCAGATTGAGCAGCTGCAACAGGCACTTTACCGCCATTAAGTGCGGTCAAAATTTGCTGCGTATTACCACTTAATAAAATATTTTGGACTTCATCATCCAATAAACGCGCTAATGTCTCATTGATTTGATCGTTAACTGCCGAAATCGTCAACACGCCTTTCACCGCTTTGCCATTATGATTAAAAATGGTTTTCGCACGACTGAATGCCAACGCATTTTTCACATTACCTGATACGGCATCGGTTACCCATAACCCTTTACCAAGCGGCAGAGCAGAATTGGAGACCACTTCAGAAACAAAGCTATTTTCAACCGCACTTTGCTGTTGTAATTTACCTGCATTGATGGCGGTAAGAGTGAGCAAACTTTGTGTTTCAATATCTAAACTTAATGTTTCTTCAGTAATGCTAAAAGCATCACTTTCACCCAACAAAATCGCACGGAATTTTTCAACATCTGCTAATGTCGCCAACTGTGCTGCGGTGTCTTCATCACCTAAAACATGCGTTAATTGGCGAAGTAAAGCAAGATGCTCATCAGAACGGGCAGCAATACCAATTACAACATAGGCAATATTGCCTTCACCCCACTCAATACCTTGTGGAAATTGGAAAACTTGCACACCGGTTTTTTTCACCATTGAACGAGTTTCTAATGTACCGTGTGGAATCGCAATCCCATTGCCTAAAAAAGTGGAGGTTTGTTGTTCACGTCCAAGCATGCCTTGCAAATAGCCTTGTTCAACATTGCCGGCTTGCTCTAACGCGCTTGCAGCCATTTCAATAGCTTGCAGCTTATTTGTTGCCGTAGCATTTAAATGAATGTTGCTTTCCGAAAGTTCTAACATTCTTGCTCCTTCACATTGATGATTTAAAAAAAGAAAAGCTGCTGATGAGATCTCTCATCAACAGCTCAAATTGATTATTGGCCGGTACAGGCTTTGAGTAGCATTTCGCTGCCTTGGGAAATGTAGGCGTCATTTTCACCGCGCTCTTTGCCTTTTTGCAAATCACGCATTGCATCATAGATCCCTTGTGTCACACTTGGTGAATCCACTTTTTGCCAACAATTTGCACTTAAGCGGCTGAAGTTAGTTTGTAATGCTTCTGCATGTAACACGCCGCTATAGTAAGCATACACATCTGAGTCATGCCCACCCGTGTAGAGTTTATCTTGAATTTGTTTGATTGGCACAACAATACGACCGAGATACCAGTCATTTGCACCACTTGCAAAATTATCCACAAAGAAATTTTTCGTTACACGATCTTTATACGTTGCCACAGTGGCTTCATAAGCTGCCGCATAAGATTTTTGGTCGATTTTATCTTTATCTAAATCAATGACCTTTTTGTCTTTACCCATAAACGGAATGTAAGAGGTTATATCTGAAATTGAAGAACAACCTGCAAGCATTATTGCTACAAAGAATACCGAGATTTTTTTAAACATTAAATTTTCCTTATTATAAGCAGTTAAAACTGCTGTTAATTATACTTAGAATGAGGGATTAAGCAAGGCGACGCCTAGTACTACGCCGACTCTTTGCTTACACTGCTGTCTTTGACAATAGAAACTAAAATTTGATCAATTTTGAAGTTTTCAGTATCAATAACTTCAAATTTATATTTATCGTATAACACAAAATCGGTTTTTTTCGGGATTTTGCGTAGCATATACATCATAAAGCCACTGATGGTTTCATAGTTTTCTTCATCAGGGAAAGATTCAATATCTAAAGCACGCATCACATCTTCAAGCGGGGTTGCACCATCAATCAACCAAGAGTTTTCATCACGGCTGACGATTTGCTCTTCTTCGTTAGAAACCAATTCACCCATCACAATACTCATCACATCGTTTAAGGTAATTAAGCCCATTACAAGCGCATATTCATTGACGATAATGGCAAAATCTTCACCGGTGGATTTAAATAGCTCTAATACTTCGTATAACGACAGTGTATCCGGAATAAATAACGCTTTACGCAATAAACGGCTATCCGTTAAATCTACCACGTCTTGTTGAAGATAGAGTGTTAATAAGGTATGTGATTCCACATAACCTAAAATCTTATCCAAGCCATTATCACAGATCACTAATTTAGAATGAGAGTCTGCCGATAAGGTATTCAACACTTCTTGACGAGTGAAAGTGCGGTCTAAAAATACGATGTTTTCACGGGTTGTCATGGTTGAAGACACGGTGCGTTCTTGCATTTCAAAGATATTTTCAATCAAATAATGCTCTTGTGTTTTGAGCACACCTGCTTCAGCTCCAGCTTCCACGATAGCCACGATGTCTTCTGGAGTCATGTTATCTTCACGTTTAGTCGATACGCCCATTAAATGGAAGAAGATATTAGAAAGACCATCAAAAAACCATACAATAGGTTTTAAGAAGAAAATGAAGACTTGCATAATGCCAATAGTCCGTAAAGCCACACCTTCAGGATTAATCAATGCGAGACGTTTCGGAATTAAATCGGCTAATAAAACAAATGTTATGGTTACCATGAAAAAGGCAATCCAAGAGGAGGCTGGCTCAACCCATTCTGCTTTAGTGTATTCATGTAAAAAACTTTGTAAGTGAAGACTAATTGTTGCCTCACCAATCACACCACCGAGTACGGCAACCATATTGAGTCCAATTTGAACTACAGTAATAAAGCGACCAGGTTGCTCCTGTAACTTTAAGACCTTCTCCGCTTTGATATTGCCTTCATTGGCTAATGTTTGTAATTTAATGCGTCTTGCACCCGCGAGAGAAATCTCAGCTGATGACAAGATCGCACTGATAATAATTAATACGATTAAAATTAAAATCGCTGCAGATAAACTCATAATGTTCTCTTTATTGGTTTTAAAGTGCGGTCAATTTACCGCTGGTTTTTAGGTTAGAAATGTTATTATTAAATTGTGAGGGCGTTCTATGACGCCCCATTTGAGAAACGCTAATTTTCGCTGTCGAACCAGCCGCGTACAAATTGTACTGAAAGGAAAAGGGTAACTAATAGGAATGCATAGAATACCCAAGATAAAATTGGATGGCTTGGTGTGATATCGTCGGTGAGCTCTTTCACTGAAACCGCATTACGATATTCATCAAACATTGTCATACGCCAACCGTAATATTTGATTTGCACTAATTTGTTTTCATTACCAAAGGCTTGAACTTGAGCCTGTAAGTTAGCTGAACCGAATTTGAAATAGAATGGAAAACCCCAACGGGTATCTTCATTACGATACACCATGATTTTACCATCATCATTTTGTGTGTTGATAAAATACACATCGCGCGTTGGACCATCAGCCGGATTCGATTTTGTAATCGGACCATCTTTATCCACACGTTTCACTTCCACACCCGTTACTCGCGTCACATCATAGTGCGGGAAAACGTAGTCCACCACGGCGAACATAAAGCCGTGGAAAACAAAGACCACTAAAAATAAAAAGTACTTAAAAAACTTACGCATAAAACTCTCTCATTTAAATCGATGATTTATTGTACATTAATTTTAAATAAACGCTCGAAGTTTTGTGTACTAATTTGCGCAAATTCTTCCATAGACAGCCCTTTTAACGCTGCTACATACTCACACACTTCTCGTGTATAGGCAGGTTGGTTCTCTTTACCACGATAAGGCACGGGCGCTAAGTAAGGGGAATCTGTTTCAACTAATAAACGATCTACCGGCACATAACGAATGGCTTCGCGAATACTTTCTGCATTCTTAAAGGTAATAATACCCGAACAAGAAATATAAAACCCTAAATCAAGTGCCTTTTTCGCGAAGTCCAAGGTTTCCGTAAAACAATGAATTAACCCACCGCACTTTTCTGCATGATGCTCACGCAACATGGCGATGGTATCTTCTGGCGCCGAACGCGTATGAATAATCACAGGCTTATCCACTTCATTAGCAATTCTGATTTGATCCGCAAAAACTGTTTGCTGCAATGCCTTATTATCTGCACTGTAATAATAATCCAAACCAATTTCGCCAATTGCGATCACTTTTTTATCTTGCGCTAAATGCAGTAAACGCGCTGCATCGTAAGGTTCTTCTTCAAGATCTAAGGGATGCACACCACAAGCCAAAGACACATTCGGAAATTTGGCTAACTCAGGGTAAGCTTTTTCAAAACGGCTTAATGTTACGCCAATCGCCAATAAATGTTTCACATCTCGTGCGTGCGCTTTAGCCACTACATCAGCAATATCTTTGTGTAAATTTTCATAATCCAATGCATCTAAATGGCAATGGGAATCTACGATAAACATAATTTATTTAATCCTTAAATACGTCGGTAATTAACTTCGTCAAACCATCTAGTAACATTAATTCCGTGTTAACGCCATTGATAGTGAGTAAATCCGAGCGTACTTTTTGCATAATTTTATTCGCGGTTAATAACCCAAGCGCTGTTTGCTCGTCTGCAAATTGAGTTACACCTGTTTTAAGATCAAGTGTTTGCCAGCCACTTTGTATTTCGAGTTTGTATTTAATGGCATCGCTTAAAAACGCTAAAATCCAATCCACTTGCTGTACAGTCCGTTCTTTTTCAAAGAAAGGCAAAATTTCCAAAGGCGAACGACGACGATAAAAAAGCCAAAATTGACGTAGGAAATTCTTCCGTTGTTCAATTAATCCTTGCTTTAATGTTTCCAATGCTAACAGTGGGCGCCCCAAATTCATCGCAAGTGCGGTCAATAATTCGGATGTTTCTGCCTGAAATTGAGAAGAAAGCCAAGTTAAGGCTTCCGCTTCCGTTGGCAAAGGCACATTCCACACTTGGCAACGGCTGTAAATAGTCGCTAACAACGAAGAGGATGGCTCTGTTTGCAATAAGAAATACGTGTTCGGACGCGGCTCTTCCAAGGTTTTGAGCAATGCATTCGCTGCTGCTTCCGTAAGACGCTCCGCATCTTGGATATACACTAATTTATTGCCATTTTGTTGCGCGTGTTGACTGACAACTTCATTAATCGCCCGTACCTGATCAACCCCAATGTCTTTGCCTTCTTGAGAGGCTAAAACATGAAAATCAGGGTGGCTGTGCGCTGTCATTAAATGGCAAGCATGGCAATGGCCACAAGGTGCATTATCTGGCGTTTGACACATAATGCGTTTTGTCAAAGCCTCAAACAAACCTTCAGCACCGAGACCTTGATCAGCTTTAATCAATAATGCATGATGCCCCAAACCTTCGCTAAAAGTTTGGCTAATTTTGTTATAAGTAGGCACTAACCAAGGATAAAGTTCGCTCATTTTGCTTGTGAAACCCACCAATTTTTGACCGCACTTTGAATGTCTGCTTGTACTTGTGCCAAAGGCTGACCTGCATTAATAATCGCAGCTTTCGGGTTGTTCTGTACTAATTCCAAATAACGTTGGCGGGTACGATGGAAGAAATCGAGTCCTTGTTGTTCAATGCGGTCTAATTCACCACGACCTCTAGCACGAGCTAAACCTTCAGCTGGATCAATATCTAAATACAGTACAAAATCAGGCTCAAAATCGCCTAATACCATATTTTTTAAATTTGCCATAAGCGCTTGGTCAAACTGACGCCCACCACCTTGATAGGCCTGCGAAGACATATCGTGACGATCGCCAAGCACAATTTTTCCTTCTGCCAATGCTGGCTTAATCACATTTTCTACCAATTGAATTCGTGCCGCATAAAGCATCAATAATTCCGCTTTATCCGTAACAGGTTCTTCTGTTTCATGTTTAATTAAATGACGCAATTTTTCTGCTAATGGTGTACCACCAGGCTCACGAGTAAATACGATATCATTTACACCAAGGGATTTTAATGTATCCACCACCGTTTGCATGGCGGTACTTTTACCTGCACCTTCCAGCCCTTCAATTACGATAAATTTACCTTGCATTAGTTGGCTCCTTTTTGTTGGCTACGATACCAACGTAAATATTCTTGCACTGCTTTATTATGCTCGTTCAGATTACGAGTAAATTTATGGCCACCACTTCCATCGGCAACAAAATAATAAAAGTCCGTTTTAGCAGGATGAGCTACTGCCTGCAAAGCACTCTCACTTACCATCGCAATCGGTGTCGGCGGTAAACCCTCAATCATATAGGTATTATACGGGGTTATCGTTTCCAAATCTTTCTTACGAATATTTCCGGTGTAACTCTCACCCATTCCATAAATCACCGTTGGGTCAGTTTGTAGTTTCATATTGGCTTTTAAACGGTTAATAAATACCGAAGCCACTTGTGGACGCTCCTCTGCAATCCCCGTTTCTTTCTCCACAATAGAAGCCAAAATCAGCATCTGATACGGATCCGCTAATGGGAGATTTTCATCGCGTTCACTCCATGCTTTATCCAAAGCTTTTTGTAGACGAGTAGTTGAACGTTTTAATAATTCAAGATCAGTCGAATTTGGTGTGTAATTATAGGTATCTGGATACAACCATCCATCCATGTTATTCCATTCGTAAACGGCTTTTGCAACAGCTGGAATATCCAATAACGCCATGATCTCTTTATCCGTTTTACCTTGCAAGGTTTGTTTTAAGTGTGGTGCGTTTTCAAGGTTTTTACGCCATTCCTTGAACGTTTTACCTTCAATAAACTTCACACTAAATTGTGCTTCCTTACCGGAATTAATCATATCCAATAAATCTTGCAACGTTTTCACGCCCGTTAAAGAATAAGTTCCCGCTTTCACTTTGTTGAGCTGCGGTTGTAATTTCAATAACCAAGGTAATAAATCGGCATGCTCAAGAATTTTTTCTTGCTCTAATAACGCAGTGAGTTTACTACCCGTAGTTCCTCGCTCAATTGTAAGCAATTGATCTTGCGTAACATTCACCGGCGTATGAACAAACTCCGTTAGTTTTTGATAACCCCAAAAACCAACGCCGCCAAGAATTAGCAGAAGAATCAGTAAAAAGATAAAAAATTTTTTCATGTATCACTCAATTTATAAAAACGACAAAAGGGGCAAAATGCCCCCTTATTCTAACGGTTTCTGTTATTTATCGAAATATTGAATATCAGCATTTTTACGTAATGCTTTCACCCAGTCTTTGGTCGCATCTTGTAATTGGCTATTTACAATTTGTTCGTAAGCTTTTTGACGATAGGCATCTTCTGTTTTATCACCATCACGACTACCGGTTACTTCGAGAATATGCCAACCAAATTCAGATTTAAACGGTGCAGAAATAGTACCTTGTGGTGTCGTTTCAACCATTTTTGCAAATGGGCCCACATAAGCTTCAGGGAAAGCATAACCTAAGCTGCCACCATTCGCGCCTGATAAATAATCTTTAGAATATTTTAATGCCGCATCAGCAAATGTCATCTTGCCAGAAATAATCTCACTACGAATACGCTCTAATTCTGCTTTTGCTTGTGCATCGTTCAGCAATGGGTTTAGTTTTAATAAAATATGACGAACCTCATACTCTTTGCCCATCACTTTTTGTGCCGTGCCTTTTGCTTTTGCTTCATCGAGCATTTGTTTACCCAATGCATCTACTTGCTCGCGAGTCACATCTACGCTGTTTTGAATAGCATGATTACGCACACCCGCCATTAACATTTGACGAGAAATTTGTTGTTTAAATGCATTTAAGGAAATGCCTTGATAATCCAACGCATCTAAGAATTGACCATAGGTTAAACCATTTTTCGCCGCAATATCTTCTACAATACGGTTTACTTCCGCTTGGTTTACTTTTACACCTGATTCTTTGATAGCTTTCTCTGTCAGCATATCATCAATAATCTTATCTAATGCTGCACGTTGGCTACCTTTTTTGCCCATCACAGCATTCACTTGGCTTTGTAAAATTGGGGTACCATTTACAGTCGCCACTACACGTTCCTCTGCTTGTACTTGAGAAAAAGTAAACAGACCGATCATGGCAAATAAAAGAGATTTTAACATTGATTTTTTCATTTTAGTTGTCTTAAAAAATAATAGGATAATGCTCGTTAGATTATCAATTTTATCAAAGGTTCACAATAGGCTGATCGTTATTTTGGCAATAACGCCACTTCATAGCAACCATCATATTTTAATGTTCGCACCTGAACTTGCTCATCACGAGAAGTCGGCACATTTTTACCCACATAATCTGCCCGAATCGGCAATTCACGATGTCCACGATCAACTAAAATCACCAATTCAATTTTAGCTGCTCGTCCAAAATCTGTTAACGCATCCATCGCAGCACGAATGGTTCTTCCAGTGAATAATACATCATCAATCAAAATGACTTCTTTACCCTGAATATTCATATAACTGGAAGCGCCACTATACACTGGGGTTGGATTTTCAGGTTCAACATACTCCAGGTCATCGCGGTAAAACGTAATATCCAATTCCATCATTGGAAGACTTACACCATTTAACTCTTCAATACGACGTTGAATCAATTCTGCAATTTCTGCTCCTCGACGTTTCACCCCAACTAAAATCACATTATCGAAATCTTGGTGCTTTTCAATAATTTCATGGGAAATACGTGAAATGGTGCGTAAAAATCTGTCTGCATCAATAATGATTTTTTCCATTTTATCTCTCGCTTTATTTATACCGCTTAAAGTGCAGTTAAAAAACACGGATTTTTTGACCGCACTTTTACTGAAATATTAACCGAATTCTAGCTCTACCGCATTTTCACCGAGCAAATTCACCAATTCTGTTAGAATCTCGTCCGTTGGTGTAATCGACCATTGAATCCCTAAACGCAATAACGCACGGCCTTTTGCACTTTGATAATATACGTTAATTGGTAAAGTCCCGCCACTAACAGGCTCTAACATTTCTTTCAGTTTTTTTATAAAACTTGGACTAATCTGCTCCTCTGACAAACTGATTGCCAAAGATTTCGCATAACGGGAACGCGCCTCATCCAAGGTCATCAAATCCCGTACAGACATTTTTAATCCGCCTGAAAAATCATCAAAACTTACCTGGCCAGATACCACCACAACCGTATCTTTTTGCAGTTTTTCACCGAATTGGTCTAAGCTTTCGCCGAATAGGGTTAAATCCAAACGTCCAGAGCGGTCATCAATGGTTGCGATACCAATTCGATTGCCTTTTTTCGTTGTCGCAAAGCGAGTTGATACTAACAAACCGGCTGCCGTGCTAATTTGTCCACGACGATTTGGCGTGAGATCTTTTAATCGCGTAGAACTATAATGAGAAAGCTCTTTCAAATAACGACTCACCGGATGGCTACTTAAATACAAACCTAGAGTTTCACGCTCACCATCTAAAATTTGTTTTTCTGTGTAAGGTGGTGTGTGGGCATAAGCATTTTCCACTTCTTCGTGCGTTTCTGTCAGCACACCAAACATATCGGCTTGCCCCATGGCCTCATCTTTTGCATGCTGATCAGAGGCTTTGAGGGCATCTTCTAGATTCTTAGATAACGCCGCACGGTGTGGTCCTAGCTTATCAAATGCACCCGACATAATCAGACTTTCAAAGGTACGACGGTTAATTTTCTTCAGATCAACGCGAGCACATAAATCAAATAAGTCTCTGAAAATCCCACCTTCATTACGTGCAGTAATCAATGCCTCAATCGGGCCTTCCCCCACACCTTTAATGGCGCCAATACCGTAAACAATTTCACCATTTTCATTCACACTGAAATGATGTTTTCCTACGTTAATATCCGGTGGGGTAACTTTTAATCCCATACGTAAACATTCATCGTATAAGCCGACAATTTTATCCGTATTATCCATTTCCGAGGTCATTACTGCTGCCATAAACTCAGCAGGGAAATGGGTTTTCAGCCAAAGGGTTTGATAAGATACCAATGCGTAGGCGGCGGAGTGCGATTTATTAAAACCATAGCCGGCAAATTTTTCCACTAAGTCGAAAATCTTCATGGAAAGCTCGCCATCAATACCATTTTTTTCCGCGCCTTCTTTAAACACAGAACGTTGTTTTGCCATCTCTTCCGGTTTTTTCTTACCCATTGCACGACGTAATAAGTCCGCACCACCAAGCGTATAGCCGGCTAGCACCTGAGCAATCTGCATAACTTGCTCTTGATACAAAATAATACCGTAAGTTGGCTCTAAAATCGGTTTAAGGCTTTCATGTTGATAGTTTGCATCAGGATAAGACACTTCCTCACGACCGTGTTTGCGGTCAATAAAGTTATCCACCATGCCCGATTGTAATGGACCTGGTCGGAATAACGCCACCAACGCGATAATATCTTCAAAACAGTCTGGTTGAAGGCGTTTAATCAAATCTTTCATCCCGCGAGATTCCAACTGGAATACAGCGGTCGTTTCAGACCGTTTCAGCAAATCAAAGGATTCGGGATCATCCAATGGAATAGCAGCAATATCGACTGGCGGTTTGCCTTCTCGCGCGAGGCGAGCGTTAATCATATCTAACGCCCATTTAATAATAGTGAGCGTACGTAAACCTAAGAAGTCAAACTTCACTAAACCGGCATATTCCACATCATTTTTATCAAAGTGAGTAACTGGATGAAGCCCTTCATTGTCACAATAAAGTGGCGCAAAGTCTGTAATCAAAGAAGGGGAAATCACCACGCCACCCGCGTGTTTACCCGCATTTCGCGTGACCCCCTCTAGCTTACGCGCCATATCAATTAGGGCTTTAACTTCTTCATCTGAATCATATGCCACTTGTAACTGTGGTTCAGCCTCAAAAGCCTTGGCTAAGGTCATGCCGGGATCAGGTGGAATCATTTTCGAAATACGATCCACAAAGCCATAAGGATGGCCTAATACTCGACCCACATCTCGAATTACCGCTTTGGCCGCCATGGTACCGAAGGTAATAATTTGTGATACCGCACCACGACCGTAGGTTTCTGCGACATGATCGATAACGCGATCCCGTCCATCCATACAGAAATCCACGTCGAAATCAGGCATGGAAACACGCTCTGGATTGAGAAAACGCTCAAAAAGAAGGTCGAATTCAAGGGGATCCAAATCGGTAATTTTTAGCGCATAAGCCACCAATGAACCTGCACCAGAACCACGCCCAGGCCCGACCGGAATATCATTGTCTTTTGACCACTGAATAAACTCCATGACGATTAAGAAGTATCCCGGGAAACCCATTTGGTTGATCACATCAAGCTCGACTTGAAGACGCTCATCATATTCTGGTCGTCTTTCTGCCCGCACTTTTTCATCGGGGAATAAAAACGCCAACCGCTCTTCCAAACCTTCTTTGGATTTCATCACCAAATAATCTTCCGTACTCAGATCGCCTGTTGGGAATTTTGGAAGGAAATATTCGCCCAAACGCAAAGTGACATTACAGCGTTGCGCAATTAATACCGTATTTTCAAGCGCAGAAGGAATATCAGCAAATAATTGGCACATCTCTTCTTCTGAGCGGAAATATTGTTGCTCGGTATAACGTTTTGGACGTTTAGGATCGTCAAGAGTATAACCATCATGAATAGCGACTCGAATTTCGTGTGCCTCAAAATCATCAGGCGCGAGAAAGACAACATCGTTGGTTGCAACAAGCGGTAAATCATGTTCCTCAGCCAATTTCACAGCTTCTTCATAACTCATATCTTGCCAGAAATCTACACCACAAGCTTCTTTGATCGCATCCACCATGTGAATACGTTTAAAAGGAGCTTTTAATGATAATTTTGTTCCTTGATAAGTAATATCTGTAGTACCCAATACTTCATTAGCTACTGAATCAAATAAACCTTCAATCAAGTCCATCATTCCGTGTAAATCACTATAGGCAACTTAAGCTTCACAT
>OGHM01000176.1_pt1 | contig 37889 bp, 72 predicted proteins | sample 1571531 | NCBI WGS metagenome assembly OGHM01 (sample SAMEA2582031, study PRJEB24529) | metagenome | biome: Human gut stool | place: China | collected 2011 | reverse complement strand
TAGAACATATCTTTCGTGGGCGGTGTCGTTGGGGTAAATACAAATCAAACGAAGCACTATTTGTTCAAACAAAGACAGGCGAAAAGATAGTGATATTTACAGGTGGTGGAAAGTCTAATTCATATAAGAGCATATTAGGTAACTCATATGGTGGATGGATAGCGACCGAAATAAATGAGCATTACGATTGTGAGGATTCTAGAACAAGCTTTATCAAGGTAGCTATGGCAAGACAGATTGCAAGCGTACATCCATTTACATTATGGGATTTAAACCCATCAAACCCAAATGCAGACATCTATAAGAATTACATAGATAAATTCATGGGATTTGATTGGTATAGGTATGAGCATTTCAATATATTTGATAATGCTACAATGAGCCAAGAAAGAATCGAAGAAATCAAAAACAAATATGACATGAATTCAGTATGGTACAAGCGAGATATTCTAGGGGAAAGAATGGTTGCTGAAGGACTTGTGTTCCCTTATTTCGCTAATGACTGCAAACCTTACCTATTCAAATATCAACATTTAAAAGAGAAGATGAAGGAGCAAGGAAAAAGGTTCAGTCATTTAATCATAGGCGTTGACTTTGGAGACAATGGCTCAAAGTATTCATGGCACTTAACAGGATTTACGAACGATTGGGATTATATGTGGGCACTTGATGAAGGAGACATGGCAAAGTCAAATGCAATAGACGCAACAAAGTTCTGTAAGGCGTTTGTAAGATTCTATAAGCGTTGTATTGAGTGTTATGGGTATGTAGAATGGATATTTCCGGACAGTGCTTCTAATACGTTGATAAACACGCTTAGAGCTTATTTTTACGCCGAAGGATTAGACGGAAGTATAATTGCGCCAGTCAAGAAGAATGAGCTAACAGACCGCCCTATAACGGTTGATAGCTTACTTGTTACAGGAAGGCTAAAGATAGAAGAACACTGTAAGAATTTAATAAATGCATTGAGCGAATTAGTATGGGATGAAAAGAAAGACATTCCAAAGGATGAGAACGTAAACAATATCAATGATGATTGGGATTCGTTCTGCTATACATTTATCACACACAGTGGATATATAGATTTAAGGAGGTAAGAAATAGAAACATCTAACATACGTAATCCGTGGTTTCAGAATTACCTAAACGATAGAGGGTATTATGTAGACACAAACGCAATTGAGATTATTGAATTGTGCAACAAGTGGTATACAAATACCGAAACAGAATTTCATACTGCATACACGTTAAATAACGAGGAATACACACTAGACAAAACAGACTTTGCAAAGCGTTTATGCGAGGATGACGCAAACCTTATTGAAATCCTAGATATAAACGCAACCGAGGACAGTACTACAAATGATATTATTTCAGACATTCTAACAAAGAATAGATTTGATGTAATGTACAGGAAACAAGTTGAGCAAATGTCTGCAAATGGTACGGTAGGAGCTTATGTGACGGTATCTAATGCCGAGATTTATGAAGATGGTACATTCAGTGGAGGAGAAATCAGAATCAACTATTGTGATTCAATGAATATCCTCCCATTAACTGTTATAAATGATGAAATCGTTGAGGTAGCTTTCGTTGGAGTAAATTATGAGAAACTAAAGAAAGTATATGTGATGGTCATGTTCTTAAAAGGACAAGACGAAAGATATATTGCAGAAACACATTACTTTAAAGATACAGGCGAAGAAATAAAAGACCGTGCTCAGATTGTTCAACTAGATGTGGTTAAGCCGTTTGCGATTATGAGAAACGCAAAGGTCAACAACTTACAAATGCAAGGGTACGGCTTACCTAAAATTTGGAGCGCAATCGCTCCTTTGAAAACAATTGATTTAACAATGACAATGTGGAATCGTGATTTGTTGAAATCCGATAAAATCGTTCTTGTGAATGAAGCATTAATGCAGAAAGACAAAGACGGAAACATCAAAATGAATCCACAAATGAAAAAGATATTCGTTCAGTTAGGCAGAGATAAGCTACCGGAAGAAAAAGCTTTATGGCAGGAGTACAATCCAACAGTTAGGATGGCAGAAGTTGTTCAATCACTAGAAACGGCGTTAAGTATTCTATCAATGATGTTTGGATTCGGCACAAAGAAATACACCTTTGAAAGTGGAAGAATCGTAACGGCTACAGAATATATCGGTGAGAATCAAGACGCAATGAAGGAAGTTAACTCACAACGTAAAGAATCTACTGCATATATTCAAGATATTATTCAAGCAATAGCGTACTTCTATGAATTGACACAAGGCAGAAAGCTTAATATCAATTCATTAGACATTGCGATTGATTATGACGATACATATATCGAGGATAAGCAAAGCACGGCACAAGCGTTAAGAAATGACGCACTTACATTTGATATTCCAAGATTAAAGATTATGTATTTCATGAAGCAATACGGCTTTACTGAAGAAGAAGCAACTGAATTATTAAGTGAAGAAATTCAAGATGATGGAGAGGGGGATGACGAAGAATAGCAACTACATATTTTCCATTCGTCTCAAGAAATGGCGATAGATTAGTGCTATATGACGCTTTCAGAAGATTATTCTCAAGCTACTTTACAAATGGAGTGTTCGTAGATGATTCTAGTTCAGACCATTTAAGAGTTGAGAAGTCTCAAGGCTTAACCTTAACAGTTAAAGCAGGACGAGCAAATATTAATGGAGCGTTCTATTGGCAAAGGGATGACGAAACCATTACACTAGAAAAGAATACTGCAACTAAAAGCTACAATATTATTCTTAGATTGAATGATAATGACGCATACAGAAACATTTCCTTAGTAGCAAGTGATATTAATAGTGGAATTACAAGAAACGATTCTATTTACGATTTAGTACTAGCTACAGTCACGGTAACAGGTAATTCGAGTGAAATTAAAGGGTCAGATATTACTGATACAAGATTAGATTCTACACGTTGTGGAGTAGTTACAAGCACAATTAAGAGCGTACAATCGTTGGATTTATTTACTCAAATCACTGAGTTATTCAAAGAAATCAAGGCTCAGAATGAATCTGAAATGAATGCAAATAGAACAGAATTCAACGAATGGTTTGAAACTGTAAAAGATACATTAGGCGCAGATACGGCAGGGAAGCTTTCTAACAGAATTTCAAATATTGAAAAGATGATTATGGAGAATCATTTCACTACGATTCTATTAACAGAAGATGGAACACTAGTAGATGAGAATGGTCAAGCGATTCTAGTAGATTGGGCATATGAAGTTGAAAAAGGTGAAGTAGGTAAAGATTGGACTTACAAGGTGAAATCATGAGACAAGGAACTACGCCAACAATTCAAATAACAATAAACGATATTGATTTAAATGAAATGCAGAATATCTATGTGGTATTTGAACAGAACGGATATATCTTAAAAAAAGAATCAAGTGATTTAGACATTGAGGGGAATGCTATTTCAGTGTTGTTGAGTCAAGAAGAAACACTCAATTTCAAAGAGGGAACTTGTAATATTCAATTAAGAATGATTACAAAAGGAGGAGTTGCCATTGCTTCTCCTGTCAAGACAACAAAGGTATATAGAGTATTGAATAAGGAAGTGATTACATGATTCTAATGCAAGATATTCAAATGAATATACAAGATGAATCAGACAGGCTTCAAATTGAAGCCTTAGATGAGAAGTTTGTTGAAGGTACAAGTGATTACAACAAGCTAAAGAACAAGCCTAAATTAAATGGTAATGAAATCATTGGAGAGGTTGAAGAAATTGACCCTACCGTACCTTTATGGGCAAAAGCAGAAACAAGACCGGTATATACTCCGGAAGATGTTGGAGCTATGGCGGAAGGTTCTGTAACTAATGTATCAACAACCGAACTAGATGAATTATGGAATAGTATATAGGAGGAAAAAGAATAGCTATTGAATATTTAGATAAAAGTGGATTGACACTCTTAATCAGTAAAATTAAATCGGCGTTAGGTGGGAAAGTTGATGTTGAAATTGGTAAAGGCTTATCAACAAATGACTACACAAGCGCAGAAAAACAAAAGTTAAGTGGTATCGCAAATGGTGCTCAAGTGAACGTGATTGAGTCGGTAAAGGTAAATGGTACGAAGTTAACGCCAAGCTCAAAAGCCGTTGACGTTTTAGTACCAACAAAGGTATCGCAATTAACAAATGACAGTGGATTCCAAACATCTACGCAAGTTGATTCAATCGTTACAGGTAAAGGATATCAGACGCAATCACAAGTACAATCGTTGATTAATTCGGCAGTTGGCAATATTGCATCTATTAGATATGAAAAGGTAACGAGCTTACCTGCTACAGGTTCAAATGGTGTGATTTACTTAGTCGCACATTCACATGGAACGCAAGATATTTATGATGAATATATTTGGCTTTCAGAAAGTAAAACATATGAAAAGATTGGTAATACAGATATTGATTTATCGGCATATGTTAAGAAATCAGAATTAACTGCGATTACTGCAAGCGATTTAAATACAATGTGGGGGTAGCACATGGCTTTCGTATTCAAAGACAAAGCTTCTATTCAGTGGCTTGTCTCGAAAATAAAGTCTGTAACCACATCACATAACGCATTGAATCAAATGGTGATGAACAATCACTTTACCACAAATTTGAATGCTACAAGCACTCAAGATTTAGTGGATGAAAAAGGAAATACAATCCTAGCCGATTGGTCTTATGAAGTAGCAAGTGGAGAAGTTGGTAAGGATTGGAAATATAAAGTCAAGGAGGAATAACATGCCAGGAAAACAAGTAACAGAACTAGACGCATTGCCTACATTTACCGACACTAGTCTATTGCCTGTTCATAACGGAGCAGGCTTAAAAAAAGGTACATTGTCGCAACTAACGGATTACATTGCAGAAAGATTCAGTAATCCGAATTTATTACTTAACTCTAACTTTAAAGTTGACCAAAGAGGACGTGGAACGTACACGAACAATACTACTAAACCAACGTATACACTAGATAGATGGATGAGTATTAATACTGAGGTCGTATACAATGTTGATGGCACGGCAACTATCACATCATTAGCTACTACCGATACAAGTGCGTGGTTTAAACAAATCTTAGAACACGCAATCAATGATACGTGCACTTTATCGTGCAATATTACGGCAGTAACAGGTAGTGCGTATTTATACAATCATGCAAATGGAAAGAAGATTGTAAAAGGCTTAAATACCGTAACTTTATCTTATTTAAAGGAAGCAAGTATTGAATTAAAGCAAGGTGCATCAATTACGATTGAATGGATTAAATTGGAGAAAGGCAGTAAAGCTACTGCTTACGTAGCACCAAATTACGCAAACGAACTACAAAGATGTATGATGTATTACAATGTTGTAAATACATCACTAAATGGCTATTTTACAACACAAATGTATGTCGGATGTGAAACCTTATTAAACATGCGAACAAAGCCGACTGTTAAGGGTGTAGGAAGTATTTGGGTTTATTACTATGGAGGAAATACAAAATACAAATTCAGTGATTTGCAATCTATCGTGCTAACCAAATATTCAGAAATCACGTTACTCACGGCTCCTTTAGGTGTATCTCAACAAAATATGACTGTCGTCTTTGATGAAGATAGCTACATTGAATTAGACGCAGAAGTTTACGCGTAGAAAGGAATGAGAAGAATGTATAAGGTATATGTCAAATTAAATGAAGATAAATGTATTACATCAATTAATTCTGAAATCTTTCTATCAAACGAAGAAATGCAAGCCATGAAAAATATTGATGAAGGGGAAGGAGATAAATACGTACACGCTCAATCACAGTATTTAGAAAATGGATTAATTGATAAATATGGCAGATATAACTACAAATATGTAGAAGGTAAAGTGGTTGAGGTTGCAGAAGGAGACAAGCCTACAATTGAAGAACCAAAAGCAGTACCAACTGAGCAACAGAAGATTAACGCACAATTGATGTTACAAATCGCACAATTAAAAGCAGAATTAAAGGCGGTGAAGTAGTATGAGTTATGAATTAATTAAATCGTATTATGAATTAGGCTTATTTACAAAGAATGATTTAGAAATGTTTGTATCTATTGGATGGATTACAGAAGTTCAGAGAAAAGAATTAATTAAATAGGTTTTAAAAGTGTTTTAAAGGGCATTTAAGCCCTTTTTCTGTAGGGGGTATATAAATGTTAAGCGAAGAAGAACAAAGAGAGCAAGAACGTGAAAAAAGGCAAGAAGAAAGGAAGCAAGAACGCCTACAAAAGCAAATCGAGAGAAGAAGAAAGCTTGAAGAAAGAGAAAGAAAAAGCGTAAAGCGTGCTAGTGTATTTGAATTAGGAATGATGATATTCGTATCTAATAAAATTCGTGAGGTTTTGGAAAAAAGCACCGAAGAAAATGCGAAATTTAATGAGATATTAGCAAAATCACTAGTAGATTTGCGTAAATTCACAAAAAAAGAATCAAAAAGCCTAAAAAAAGATGTAATCAAGGAATCTAAAAATAATTTTGAAGAAAATAAGAATGGAACATTAGAATTAATTCAAGAAGCAACTAAAAAAAAGATGAATGGAAGCCTTGCAAAACATATTGCATATGTGAATCCACAAAAGGAAACTGCAAAGCGTTGGAAGAAATATATCAAATCAAACGCAAACACGTATGCAATTGGTAAAGATAAGCTTCCTGTATTCTTTACAAAGGTAGTTCAAGAAGAAGTTAAGAATGTGGTAGGTGGTAAATCCACAATTGATGATTCTTGCAGAAAAGCTATTTCTAAACTAGCATACAGTGGCGTAAAGATTGTGGAATATGATACAGGTGTTAAAAGAAATGTGGATGTATGGGTAAGGCAACAAATGCAGTATGCAGAAAAGGAATCATCACAAGAAATTAACAATAAATGTGCTAAAGATTTGGGAGTTACTGTATTTGAGTTCGACGCACACGCAAATGCACGTCCAAGTCATAAGAAGTGGCAAGGCAAACGATACGATACGCAAGGGAAACTATATCCTAGCTTGTATGAATTAACACATGGAGAAGAAAAAGATTATGGATGTAGGCACTTTGCACAACCTGTTTGGGATATTGATATGCCTTATGCATATGCAAAAGAGCAATTAAAGAATATTGATACAAAGCCTTTCACATTCCAAGGAAAAAAATATGAAGGATATGAAGCTAGGCAGTACCAAAGAGAGCTTGAAAGAAACATCAGAGCATTAAAAAGGGAAGTAATCTTATTGGACAATCAAGGATTAAGCAGTACAGAAGCCAAAATTAAGCTAAAACACGCAAATGCAGTATATAAAGCTTTTAGTTCTGAAATGGGAGATAGAGTACACAACGATAGGCTTAGAATCGGATAAAACGCTCACAATGTGAGCTATTATTCAATATAAAATATAGTTAGCCATAACCATACCGGAGAAGATTCGGTTTATAAAATACTTTAGGAGGGCAAAATGAAAAACATTATTGAAATTTTAAAAGAATCAAACATTGAATTAACCAAAGAACAAGAGGACTCAATTACAAAGCTAGTAAATGACAACTATAAGACGATTGCAGAGTTCGACAAGCAAAAAGAAAAGCTATCTTTAGCAGAGAACAACGCAAAGGAAATTCAAACAAAGTTTGATAATTTCAAGAAAAGCTATGATGGTGTTGATGTAGAAGAACTTAGAAATAAAATCAATACATTGACGAATGATATTGATACTCAAAAGACAAGCTACGAAACTCAGATTAGCAAAATGAATCTTGATTCTGTATTAAGCGCAAAAGCTAAAGAATACGGATGTAAAGATTTTGATTTAGCAAAATCACAATTCAACTATGATGATTTACTTAAATCAAAAGACCAAACAAATGATATTGACAAAGCTTTCAAGACTTTGAAAGAGAATAAGCCAATCTTATTTGAAAAAGAACAAAATGAGCCTAGTGTTAAAGGCAATATTGTTGGAAACAGTGGGCAAGGAGAAAACCCAAATGCCGAAGATTTATTATTAAGACAGGTAATGGGTTTAACTACAGAAAAGAAATAAGGAGGATTTAATTAATACCAAATCAAATTGCATTAGCTAAAACGTATGTCTCAAATCTAGATGAGGTGTATAAGTTAGCTTCAGTAACAGGTGATTTAAATGCAGACGCTACAATGGTACGAGCAGGAGCGAACGCAAAAGAAATCATCTATCCACAAATTTCAGTCAAAGGTTTAGGAAACTATGATAGAAATAGTGGTTATACAGGTAACTCAGTTAAGTTAGAATGGAAAACTGCTACATTCGACTATGATAGAGGAACTAAAATCTCAGTTGATACACAAGACAATGCCGAATCAATGAATATTGCGTTCGGTATGGCAGGAGCAGAATTAATGCGTACAAAGGTAGCACCGGAAGCAGACGCTTATACATTTGCTAAAATTGCCGGAACAACAGGAATCACAACAGTTGCCGAAGATTATACAACTTCAGAAGAGTTCTTGAGCGCATTATTAACGGCAACTACTAAAATGGATGAAGATGAAGTTCCTAGCGAACAACGTATCTTGTATGCTACACCTACATTATTAAATGGCGTTAAGGCATTAGATACATACAAATCTCGTGAAGCTTTACAAGGATTCGCAAAAGTTGTTCCTGTACCTGCTAGTCGTTTCTATACAAAAATCAAATTGTTGAGTGGAAAAGATACAGAGTTAGATGGCGGATACGAAAAGGCAGAAGATGGACACGTAATCAACTTCTTGATTGTTCATAAACCTGCCGTAATGAAATGGGATAAACACACCGTTTCAAATGTAATTCCTGCAAGCAATAACATTGAATCAGATTCAGATGTATTGAAATATCGTAAGTATGGAATCGTTGATGTATACGCAAATAAGGTAGCAGGTATTTACTTATCTGCTAGTGCTAAGTAATGGCAACGGAAATCGGTTGGGGTTATCCTTCTAAAGTTGAAAAACCTAAAAAAGGAAAACCTAAAACAAAAGAGGAAGCTAAACCTCAAAATGAAAAATAGCTAAAAAGGGGGTTGTAAAATGAACAATATTTTAGATTGGGAATATTACAATTCCCATTTTCCTAAATTTGATGAAAATCAATTCAATCAGTATTCTTACAAAGCAGAAGCAATGGTATTGAAGTATGTGAACGTTGATTCTATTAACGAACAGAACGAAAGTACTTTAAAAGATTGTATCTGTGATGTCTTAAACAATGTAATCTTTCAAGATTCAATTGATGGTGTATCAAGTATTTCAAATGGTGGATATTCCAAAAGCTTTATAAACACTACTCACTCAGACAAAAGAAACACGCTTGAGGATATTATAGCCTTTTGGTTAGGTGATACAGATTTAATGAAAGAAAGATGGATTGCATTATGATAGGATTCTTTGAAGATTCAATTACACTTGTAAATCACTACTATGACACATTAACGAGAGAAGATAGGTTTCAAGCTTCTATCCTTGATAAATGTATGTGGAGACAATCAACTGTTAGAACTGCAAACGGTAATATTCTGAGCATAGCCACATCCACAAATATTACTATTCTATATCGTGAAGGATATGTTGAACCTTACGCATATGCAAAGCTTTCAAATGATGAAAAACAAAAGCACTTCACATTAAATACAGATAAAACCGATTTCGTATTCTTTGGAGAAGTCGAAGAAGATTTATCTAACATCAAGGCAATCAATGAAGCTAAAAAGAAATACAAATGGACAACGATTCAAAGCGTAACAGATTGTACGAATGTCGATATGTTGAAACATTGGGAGGTTGTCGGTCAATAGGAATGAAAGTCAAACTTGATGTTGAATCAATTCCCCAAATTAAACAATCAAGAGGACTTGAAGAACGTGGACGAGTTCAACAAATGATTGATTCTGAAGTCATTAGGCTTATGTCCCCTTATACGCCTAGAGACACAGGAGCATTAATCAACTCGGCTACAAGAAACACTCAAATTGGCAGTGGATTAGTAAAGCAAGGTGGACCAAGTGCTCCATATGCTCGGCGTTGGTATTACAACAAAGAGGGCGCTCATTTCGTTGGTGGTAAAACAGACCATTGGTTTGAAAAAGCTATGCGAAATGGTGGAGCAGAGACAATCTTAAAGAAAGCACAACAAATGATAGGAGGTAGTGAATGACAGTATCAAAAGCATTGATTCAATGGTTATATGGCTATGGAAATATACAGATAGATGAACGTATTGAAACGGATGTTTTGGCGCAACAAGCTATCTCCTATGCATTGTATAAAGAGCCTAATGCAATTGTAGATACATACATTGATGGCTCTCAAATGCGTACAGAATACTACACGTTTCTAGCACGTAGGAATACACAAATTGAAGCCGAAAGGCAAGACAACAATTCATTCTTAGAAGAATTAGGAGAATGGATTGACGAAAAGAATTTAAAAGGAGAATTACCACAACTAGACGGAAACAAATATTGTGATGATGTTTCCGTTTCAAGTGGTTTATATCTATACACAAATGAGGATAGTCAAGCAGTATATGCGTTAACTATTCAAATCAAATACAGAAAGGAGCTTAATTAATAACACAAGGAACAGAAGTAAGCGTAGGACAAACAGTCAAGAAGTATATGATTGGATTGTTCTTGGAAATGGGAACAGGTTATAAGCGTATCAAGAAGTCTACAACTTTGGATATTGCATTTAACAGTGAAACTGAAACATATGACTTTATCGCAGATAAGAATCCTACAGAATCATTAAAGAGCTATTCACCTCAGATTGCCCAAGATTTAACAATGATTAAGGGTGAAGATGATTTTGAATATATTTATGAAAAGATGATGAAATCCGTTCCGGACAATGAAGAAGTAAACACAAAAGCTTTACTTGTATTCATGTTTGACGGAGATAAAACAAAAGGCTATAAAGCGTGGGAAGTTGACGCTAAATTGATTTTCGATACATTGAGTGGTGTTGATTCAAAAATCAACTTCAATATTAACTTTGCGAGCGACATTCGTGTAGGTATTGCAAAGGTTACAGATGGCACAGTGACATTTACAGAAGGTACATCAGAAGTATAAAGAAAGAAGAGGTAAATCATGAATAGAATCACATATGAAGGGAAACAGTATGAAATCCCACCTAAGACTATTGAAGTATTAAAAGCAGAGGACGCTTGTAACGCATTTCACGCTACACATGAAGAAGCATATCGAGCTAAATTCGACTATCTGAAAACAGTATTAACAGATGAACAAATTGAAAGCATGTTAGGAAGTGCAGATTTTGAACAAGTTGATTTGATGGAAGTATTGTATATTGTCAATTTGATTGATGATGAATATTCAAAGAAAACGGTTGAACAGTTAGAAAAGAAATTAAAAACAACATTCGGAACAAATGGAATGAAGCAATTTCTTGACGCAAGCAAGACTGTTTCTAGCATTTCGGCGAAGAAATGATTGATTTACGCATAAAAGGCTTGCCAAATAGCATACAATCGCTAGATGGCGAGCCTATTTTATTAAATACAGATTTTCGATTGTGGATTCGATTCTATGAAGAATTAGAACGATTCAACAATCATGTTGTTGATGAAATAGATTGCTCTTATTTATTCGTAGATGAACCACCTATCATAGACGGGCATATTTTAAAAGAGTTAGAGCAATTCTTATATAACCCTTCTAGTACGCCTAGAAGTGATTCTACAGGGGTTAAAACATTAGATTATGTGCAAGATGGGGAATATATTTATTCGGCTTTTATGCAACTTTACCGCATTGATTTAACGGAATGTGATATGCATTGGCATAAGTTCTTAGCACTAGCAAATAATGTTGTCGGTGATTCAACTTTATGGGGATATGCAAAGAGCGTAAGAGGTTACGAAAAACCTTCAAAGAATGATACACAAGATAAAGCATATCAAAGAGCAAAAGAAGCATGGTCTTTCCCAATTGAATTAACAATAGAGGAACAAGAAATGAAAGATGAATTCGATTCATATTTTGATGTTTAGAAAAGGAGGTGGCAAATTGAATATCAGACGGAACATTAAAGTTTGATACAAAGATAGACACAAGTGGTCTTGAAAATGGTATTAAATCGGTTAGTGATGTATCAAATAAAGCTACAAACGCTATTAAAGATACTTCAAATGCGATAGATAAGTTAGGTTCTGACGGTTCAAAAGCACCGCCAAAGATTACAGATGAATTAAGAAAGCTAAATAGTGAGCAAAAGAATACACAAACAGAAACGCAAGAAACAGGTTCTAAGTTTGATGTATTTAAGCAAGTAGGAAGTAGTGCCTTAGAGTCAATTCAAGGTGGATTTGATGGACTATTAGGAAAGATTCAGAACATTAGTCCGGAAGCTACTGCAATCACAGAAACATTAACAGGCTTAGGCGTTGGAGGTGTTGTTGGTGTTACTGCCGTAGCAGGAGCTATCGGTGGTATGGCATTAGCAATTAAGACAGGTGTTAATCAAGCTATGGAACTAGATGACGCTATGGCGAAATTCCAAGCTCAAACAGGTGCTTCAAGTAACGAAATGAGCAAATTTAAAAACATTGCTCGTGATGTTTGGTCTAATAATTTTGGTGAAGATATTTCAGATGTTGCCGATATGATGGGCAGAGTCAAGCAACAAATGCAAGGCATAAGTGATACCGATTTAAAAGATGTAACTGAGGATTTATTAACTTTAAGAGACGCTTTCGACATGGATGAGAACGAAACTCTTAGAGGTGCTCAACAATTAATGAAGCAGTTCGGAATTACTTCTAAAGAAGCGTTTGACCTTATGGCTACAGGTGCTCAGAATGGCTTGAATAAGTCGGATGAATTAGGCGATAACATTTCAGAATACGCAGGTAAATTCAAACAAGCAGGATATTCGGCAGATGAATATTTCCAATTAATGCAGAATGGTTTAGATGGTGGAGCTTATAACCTTGATAAAGTTAACGACGCAATCAATGAAGTTACCACAAGGTTAGTTGATGGAAATATCGAAGGAGCTTTAGATAGTTTCGATACAAAGACGCAAGATGTATTCAAGGCATGGCAAGAAGGAAGAAAAACTCAGAAAGATGTTGTGAATGCGATTGTAGAAGATATTTCAAGAACTACAAATCAACAAGAAAAGTTGAATAAAACGGCAACGGCTTTCGGTACAATGGGAGAAGATTTCAACGCCGGATTCATTCAGTCCTTAACAACAGTAGGGAATAAATATAAAGATGTAGAAGGTGCAATGGACAAGGTTAAAGAAATTGCAAATGGTGGTTTAAAGAACGCTTTAAGTGGTTTGGGACGTGCATTTCTTGATTCATTTACTCCAATAGGCGAACTTATTACCCCTATTCTTGCCGGTATCGTTGGATTGATTATAGTAGCAATTCAAGGTATTCAACAAGGATTTGCTAAAGTTGGTGATGTAATTTCAAGTGTATTAAGTAAGATTGATACAAGTGGAATTACAAAATTGACAAGTCAAGTTTCTGAAGTGTTAGCTCCTGCGTTTGATGAGGTCAGAAAAGCGATTGACGAAATGAAAGTTGCACTTGAACCTATTGCAAAAGATATATTAAGTAATATTATTGAAGTTATTCAAAACATTGTGAATCAAGCACAAAAGATTCTTACAGTAGTAGGACCACCGATTCTAGCAATTATAAAAATGGTGATTTCAAATATAGTTGGATTAATTCCTGTAATTACATCTATTCTTTCGATAGTTGGAAGTGTTGTAAGTGGAATCATTTCGTTCATTAGTATGGTAATTTCATATATTGGAAGTGCAATTTCTACAATATTGTCTATTATCATGCCAATTGTTCAAATTATTGCATCTATCATATCTAATATTTGGTCTTTAATCGTAACTATCGCAACGAATGTTTGGAGCAAGATAAGTGAAGTGGTATCTGCAATCATTCAATTTGTAAGTGGTTTATTTCAGTCGATTTCAAGTGTATTTGAAAGCATATGGAATGTTATCAAAGGTGTATTCGACAATATCGGAAATATTGTACAAAGTGTAATTGATATAATTGATTCTAGCTTTACAGGCGTAAAAGATACCATTTCAAATGTATTTGATGATGTGTGGTCAAAGGTAAAAGTAGTGATGGATAAAGTAGGAAATAAGATTTCAAACGTTCTACAAGGAATAAAGAATGCGTGGAGTGGTTTAACGGGATTTGTAAGTGGTGTATTCAGTGGAATTGAAGGAGCAGTAGGTTCATTAGTTTCTAGTGTAAAAGGAATGGTGAATGGTGTTATCGGTGGCATTAACGGCGCTATCAGTATCATCAATAAGATTCCTGGAGTTAACATTGGAAAGATTCCAAAACTAGAGCGTGGTGGTGTATTGAAACGTGGACAGATTGGTTTGTTGGAAGGTAATGGAGCAGAAGCAGTTGTACCGTTAGAAAGAAACAAAGCATGGATTCGTGCAGTAGCAAAAGATATGGCTCAAATCATGCCTAGTGTTACAACGAATAACAACGGTCAGACTATCAACTTCTACAATAAAGCTCAAAGTCCGGATGAAATTGCTAGAATGTTGCGTATGCAAGCAAGATATGGATATGGAGGTGTAGTTCAATAGATTTGAATAAAGTTAGAGTTATCGTCCGTAGGGATGATGGTAAAGAATTTGAAATTGATAACCAAAAAAGATGGAGGATTCCTTCAAGTGATGGCTTAGATGGATTTGATTATGTAGCACCTTCATATACTACTCAAGACAACGCATTCGGAAATGGTGCTAGATTAATTGGCTCACGTATTCCAACGAAAGAAAGAAGCGTGAAAGCTACCTTTAAAGGTTCACTAGAAGAAAAAAGAGAAGAAAGGGAGAAGCTACGGCGCTTCTTCCAATATTCTCATGTATTTGATGTGATAGTCGAGTATATGGGAGAAAAGAAATATTGCAGGGGAAGATTATATGCGTATAGCTTGCCTACTGTTAACATCTATAAAGATTTAGAGCTTAACTTTACGATTCTATGTACGCAACCTTTATTGCTTTCATTTGATAATTTTGCAAAGAATATTGCGGAAATTGGTGGAGGTTTAGCATTCAATTTTGAAATACCGGAAACAGGCGTAAACTTTGGAACATTCACATTTGCTAGAGAAATCTATATTGATAATCAAGGCGATACAGAAACATATTGCAGAGCCGTTATTGAAGCCTTTGGGGATGTAACAAATCCGAAATTATTCAATAAAGATAAATATATTCGTGTATTAGACACGCTACACTATGGTGATGTGTTAGAAATTGACTTAGTTTCTGAGCCTATATCAATCAAGAAGAATAGCGTGAATTGTATCGGCAAAGTTGATAGAACTTCATCATTCAATGATATGACTATTAATTTAGGTGAGAATATCATAGGATATACGGCAGATAATGGAGATACGAACTTAGCTTGCACTGTTTACTACAACGAAAGGTATTTAGGTATATAGTATGTCTTACTTTGGATTAGATAAAGATTTCAATATCGTAACTCATCTAGCACCTTATAACGTGCAGTGGAATCGGCGATATTATGAAACAGGAGATTTTGAGATTTATATTGATATAGGGCAGTATTCAAGTGATATTACATACATTTACTCTACTGAGGATAAAGAGTTAGGAATTGTAGAAATACCGCATTATTCCGTTTCAAACAACACGAAACAAATGTTGCTTAGAGGTTCTTTTTTTGAAAAGATTCTAACAGATGATTGTATTTATCCTACATTCTCAAGCAGTGGAAACATTGTTGATGTAGTAAAGAAATTATTAGATAGGTATTGCTCATGGGAAATGGGGTATAGATATGATGAATCCATTACAGATACCGTAGACGTACAAGAAACAGGAGCAAACCTTGATAAGAAGCTTTATGAGTTGCTATATCCGTTAGAATTGTCTTTTCGTATAGAATATGATTATGTATCAAGTACGTTCACATTTGTGTTGTATCGTGGTCGTGATTTAACTCAAAACAATACAGAAGGAAACAATTTCGTTACCTTTTCAACAGAGTTTGGAAATGTTGAAGAACCGGACGTTATGATTGATTCTAGTAAATACAAGAACTATGCAATCATTTGTGGAGAGGGGCAAGGCGAAGAGCGTATTTATGTTGAATATGACGCTAGAAAAGATAAGAATGAAAGAATCAAGAAATTGTATGTAGACGCACGTTCTGAGCGTATGGGAGAAGGTACAACACTTGATGAATATAAGAAGGTGTTAATTCAAAAAGGGATTGAAAAACTAGCAGATTATCAAATTAAAGAGAATGTGAATTTTAATTTAAATACGGATTCATACGAGTATAAGGTGGACTATGATTTAGGTGATAAAGTTGATGTTATAGTAGCAGAAATTGGATTAGTAATAACTGCAAGAATCAGAAATATATTTGAAGTTATTAAGAGTGGATATAGAACCTTAGAATTAGAGGTTGATAATTTAAAAATCATGTAAGGAGTGAATTTAATAGAAAAGAAAAATGGAGGATTTAAGCAAATAGCAAGAAGTATGTATTTTCTAGACAAAATGAATGCGATGGGTGGTGTAGCCGTTGCCGTATTAACATACGTATTAGGTGAACATTGGTATTTATTCGCATTCTTCTTATTTATGAATGTAGTTGACTACATTACGGGGTGCATGAAGTCGGCTATTGCTCATAAAATCAATAGTAATAAAGGATGGATTGGAGTGCTTAAAAAGCTAGGCTATTGGATTATGATTGTCGTTGCGTTCACGTTCAGTGCTTTTTTGGTAGAAGTTGGAGAAATTCTAGGACTTAATTTCCATGTATCTACATTGCTAGGTTGGTTTGTGTTAGCTTCGCTATGTATTAATGAATCTCGTAGCGTTATGGAGAATTTATTACAATGTGGTTACAATGTACCAAAAGTATTAACTAAAGGATTAGAAGTAGCAGATAAACTCGTTAACGAAGAACAAGACAATGACGAATCAAGTACCTTGGAATAAGATTATTCTTGAAGAATTTATTAATCTAGCTTTATTAACTAAAGATGAAGAAATGATTTTAAGAACAAGAATATACGGATGGACAGTTAGAGAACAAGCCGATAGATTAAACATGAGTGTTTCTAGTGTGAATCGAATTATCAAAAAGATTAAGAATAAGTATGATACAGTAGAGAAGTATAGCGCAGTCCTACCACCAAGAAAAAGCAGTGAAAAAGAAACGTTTTTAGATGATAATTAAGAGGTTGAAAAACCTCTTTTTTTTGACATTTATTTGACATTAATGTGGAAACAAATTGAGATTGCTCATGAATATAATTAAAGGCGTAAAGAGGTGAGCAAAATGTATAATCCAATCAATGACAGAATTAATAATTTAATGAATCAAAAGCAGATGATTGAATCACAATTACAGAACATTCAACAACTAGCAAATATTCCACCTATTAATATTAACAACCAAATCACGCCTAACATGGGATTAAATGATTTTAATGGAAAATGGGTCAATAATGAACAAGAAGCAAGGAATATGATGGTGAATGGTTTGCCTAGTATTATGCTAGATAGAAATGATTCAGTGTTCTACATGAAATCATTAGACGGCAGTTTCAAGAAATACAGATTCCAAGAAGAGACAGAACCAAAAAAAGACAACATAGAGCAACGCTTAGACAAGCTAGAAGCTATGATATTAGGTCTAAAAGACGGAAGTAATATAAATACAAAGGCAAACAAAGAAACGCCTAGAAAGGAGCTTAAAGCGTGAATCCTTTAATGAATATGATGAACCCTCAACAAATGTTGATGGGTATGTTGCAACAAAGAAACCCACAAGCATTTAATCAAGTTCAACAATTAATGCAAAGTGGGCAGAATCCCCAAGTATTGCTAAGTAATATGATGGGGCAACTAACGCCACAACAGAAGCAACAATTTGATTCAGTGGCTAATCAATATGGGCTAAAACGCTAATTGCGTTGAAAGGAGGAAATATAAATGGAAAGCATGAATGGTATTCAACCAATGTACGATTTAGCAGACAGAAACAACAATGAATTTGGTGGAGGATATTGGATTTGGATTATCCTTTTATTCTTGTTATTTGGTGGAAATTGGGGTAACAATGGAAACCTACAGAATGATGAATTAATGAATCAAGAATTTATCAAACGTGATTTATTCAACACAAATCAGAATGTATCTAGCCAAGGTTTCCAAAATTCAAGAGACATTTTAGAAAGCCGATACACTACACAATTAGGCTTACAGAATCTAGGTCAACAGACTCAAGAATGTTGTTGTGCAACGCAAAGAGCGATTGATGGTGTAAATACACAGAGCTTTAAAAACACATGTGATATTACCACTGCAATCCACGCAGAAGGCGAAGCAACAAGAGCATTAATTAATGCTAACACAATGCAAGAATTGCGTGATAAATTAGCAGATAGAGACAGAGATTTGTTAACTGCAAACTTCCAATTAAGTCAACAGGCTCAATCTGCAAATATCATCAATACATTGCAGCCAACGCCAAAACCAGCATATCTTACTTGCTCACCTTATTATGCATACAATATGACAGGTTGTGGATGTAACCAAATCTAGCTCGAAAGAGATTAGGCAATAGCCTTTGGATTATAGGGTAGTCGAAAGGCTACCCGTTTATTTTATATAGGAGGAAAAGAAAAATGATTAATAGTATCGCAACAGCAGTACAGACAGTAGCAAACGGACAAAATGTATTATTTCCAACGGATAGAGTAAGAACGAAATCATGCCAATGTGCTTGTAAAGGTTGGCTTGCTCATGATGTGGGAAGTGGACTATTTACGTTGACGAAACAAGGAATTTATGAAGTAGAATATACGGCAGACATCACAAGTGCAACAGTAGGAGTTGCTTCTTTAGAATTAGAACAGAATGGAGAAGCAGTAGGAGGAACAGAATCTTTATATAATGTAGCTACTGCAAGTGCATACGGAAATGTAAGTGGAGCTACATTGATTCAAGTACCTTGTGGAGCTTCTTACACGATTACATTAGGAAATAACAGTGGATTAGATTTATCTGTTCAAAATGCAAATATCATCATTAAGAAATTAGCGTAGGTGTATCATGCAAGAGGTTAGAAAAAGGAATCTAGACCTCTTAACCGAAGCAATGAGAGGACTAGAAAAAGGATACAATGATTTAGATTTTAAAGTTATGAGCCAAGCTTTAGACAATATCAAAGACATTGATACAATACTAGCTATGAGTGATGGAAGAACTGCTATAAATGCATTAAAAACAAATGATACAGATATTGAAGGAACGGAAATTGATGATAATATTGCATTGATGAATAGCCATTTTAGGAAATACATAGAAGCTAAAAAAGAATATCGAAAAGATAACAATGAAATTGATAAACAAAATTCAATTCGTGAATTAGAAGCCTTTCTTAGTGCTATGTATGGAATCTTAGAAGAAATGAAAACGTCTAGCGACTTTCAAGAAGAAAGAGAAATGGTAAGAGATAAGTTAAGAGAAATGTTTTCAGTATATCAATGATAAATATCCTCTTTATGTGCTATAATCGGCATATAAGGAGGATTTTTTTAATAGATTATCAAAGTTTTAAAAACGCCGTATTAGGCAAAAGAATTGACATTGATGGAGCTTATGGCTCACAATGTTGGGATGGCGCAATGTATTGGTATGAGAAACTAGGATACCCAAGAATTAGTTGTACAGTCAGTAAATACGCTAAAGATATTTGGATATACAGAAAGACAAATGGAATTTTAAGAAACAGTATTGAAGTATCTATATATAAACCCGGTGATATTGTTGTATTTAAAGAAGTGCCAAATGTTACACCATATTCACATATTGCTATATTTGATTCAGATATTGATGGCAAATATGGTTGGTTTCTAGGGCAAAATCAAGGTGGCGTAGGAGGAGCATTTAATTTATGCAAATTCCCATACAGTGCCACATACGATACAGGATTTAGGCCTAAATGTTTAGTGAATCAAACATCTAACACTACATATGATGTCAATAAATTGGTATCAGAGCATGCATTAGCTACACTTATAGTTGACGCAGTAGCAATTAGACAAAGCTCACCAAATGGAGCAGTTATCAAACGTGTGAATACAGGCTTTCAATTCGAATACTACTATAAAGTTGTAGCAAACGGACACAGGTGGGTCGTAAATAAAGATAAGACTCAATTTATGGCTATTTCTAATTCAGAAACTCAAGGCAAAGAACTATGGGCAACCTTCTCAGAAATTAAAGAAGAAACTAAGCCAACTCCAATACCTACAGAAAAGCCAGTTGAAAAAGTTGATTACACAAAGAATGTAAAAGGCTATGGAGTTGATGTTTCAGAGCACAATACAGACATCAACGTATCAAAATATGATTTTGTGATTATTCGTGCTTGTTACGGCGAAAACACAGATGAGAAGTTTGAGAGCTTTGTAAAAGCTTGTGAAAGTGCAAATGTTCCTTATGGTGTATACGTGTATGATTATGCACTAAATGATGATGAAGCAAAAGCAGAAGCAAATTACATTCTAAACTTAATTAAAGATAAAGATATTCAAATGGGCGTTTGGTTTGATATGGAAGATGCAGATGGATATAAAAAGAAAAATGGTGTATTAACAAAAGAAAGATGTACTAACTCATGCAAGATATTTTGCGATATTCTAAAAGAAAAAGGATACTACACAGGTGTTTATACTTCTACTTCTTGGATTGGAACTTATGTTGATACAGACTATCCTTTATGGATTGCAAATTGGGGTACAAATGATGGAACGATTCAATCGGACCAATCAGACAAAGCAGTGATTTATCAATATACATCAAATCCATTGGATAAGGATGTGATATATCACGGTATTGATTTTTATCAGTCAAATCCAAAAAAAGAAGAAATAAAAAAAGACGATTCAAAAAATGATAAAATTAATGTAAATGGAATCAATCAGATTATTGCTTTGATTTTGAAAATATTAAAAAAGGTGTCGAAACTATTTAAATAATACTAAAGCCTATGTGTAATGCATAGGCTCTTTATATATGTTATAATTGAATAGGCTTGAGGTTAATATTCATTTTGATGTTAATCTATGGTAGCTCTGTTTATACAGGGCTTTTTTTATTTTTTCAAAAAAGTCCTTTACACGTATATACGTGTATGTTATACTATATATGTGGTCAGATAAAGGCAAGGAATATTTGTTTTAGGAGGTTAAATATGAAAACAAATAAAAAAAGCAATCGTAAAGCAGAGACGGTTAACATCTACTTAGAGATTGCTAAAAACGTTATTGAAATTCTCGCATTTGCAATAACGATTATAAAGAGCTTAGGGAATTAATTCCCTACTCTTTACTTCATTGTACCACATAAAAGGAGGACAAGAAATGGAAAGACTACAGAAAGTAAAAACGATTCTAGATGTAATTGTAATTGTATTAGGAATTGCATTGTTAGTTGTTTGGTTAGTTAAGTAATATATAAGGAGGAAATAGAAATGTTAAGATGGAATAAACAAATGCATCAGTATGAAGATGAAGATATTGCAATCGCAAATGCGCTCGAAAATTCGATTAAGAAAGCTCTTGAGGTATAATATGGCTTCAGAAGCAAAGATTAGAGCTAACAATAAATCGAATAAGAATAATACAACGATGATTTGCGTTCGTTTAAGTTACAATACGGACGCAGACATCATAAAGAAATTGGATGAGGTTGATTCTAAAATGGGATATATCAAAAAATTAATCAGAAAAGATATGCAGGCTCAAAAAAAATAGTCTGCATTTTTTATTGGCATAGTTTTTGGCATATTTTATATTGAAAATCACAGTATTCTAGAGTACGCAGAAGTACTGTAAATTACTACAATGATATGGTGGAATATACCTGTCCGATTCTTATATAATAAATAAAATCCTATATATAAAGCATATATAGGAACATTGGCATATTTTTGGCATATTCTTTCGTAAATTATGCCTTTTTTTTATCCTTTTTCTTGTGTATGATGATAAAAAAGAGGTGCAAGAAATGGCAGTCAAGAAAGATGAAGCAACAGGTAAATGGATGTATTACGGTTCATATAAATTAAACGGAAAGACCAAGCAATATAAGAAGCGTGGCTTTCTAAAAAAGAAGGACGCTATAAAAGCGGAGATTCTATTCAAAGAGAATTTAAAAGAACCAAACGCAACCATCACATTCAATGAACTATCTTATCAATATCAAGTATACTCTGAAAAGAGAATTAAGGAAAGCACATACTTGACACAGAAAGCAATATTGAAAGTTTGGGAAGATGAGCTAGGCGAATGTGAAATAAAAAAACTTACATCAAATAATATTGAAAAAGTTATTAATAAATTAATGCAGTCAATGTCATTTGATTCAGTACTTAACTATTATACCAAATTCAGAGCAGTATTGAATTATGCAGTAAGACAAGGATATATTCAAGTGAATCCATGCAATAAGATTGATTTGAAGAAAGACCCAAACAAAAAAAAGAAAGACATGATGTATTGGACAGTAGAGCAATTTAATAAGTTTATAGCAAATGAAAATAAACCGGTATATCATTTATTGTTTATGAATCAATTCTACATGGGCATGAGAATAGGCGAAACATTGGCTCTACAATGGAAGGATATTGATTTAGTAAATAATACCATTAACATACAAAAGACATGGGCAGACACGTTAAGAAAAGCAACTACACCAAAGACAAATAACAGTTATAGATTAATTACTATGCCACAATTTTTATCTGATGAATATAAAGCTTTTAAAGAGAATATGCACGCAAATGATAACGATTATATATTCGGTATGACAGTCCCTTTTTATCGTAGCTCAGTACGAAAAGAAATGAATGAAACAATTAAAAAAACAAATATAAGGCTACAACCAAATGAGCAGATACCTATTATAAGAATACACGATTTAAGACACTCATGTGCAAGCTATATGATTAACAATATGGTAACAAATGGAACAGTGAATTTCTCAGTGTATGACATTGCGAAAAGATTAGGTGATAACCTTGATACTGTTCTTTCAGTATACGCTCATTGGTTGCCACAAGCAGACAAAGGCATTGTCAAATTTATGGAGAAAAACAAATAGTGGCACTAAAAATTACCCTTGAAAAATATTTAGATAAGTAATAACGTTAGAGTTATTAATTCTAAGGAAAGGGGGAAGCCACATGACGAAGTATGAAATGTATGTATTAATTAATAGAATGTTAGAAGCATTAGAAGAAAAAGAAGTGGCAAGAGTTTATGAGTACACTCAACGGATTTGGATAAATTCCACAGATAAAAAGAGCGATTAATTTCGCTCTTTTTTATTTTACAGGAAATAATTGAATATCTTTCCAAGTTGGAGTGTCATTTTCGTTTCCTGTCCATTCACATGAAGCAACGAACTCGACTCTTTTATCATCTACAGATGTAGCTCCTTTAATTAAATATATATTATCTCCTTTTGCGAATTCAAAAGATTTAATAGAATCAAAATCTGATGATTTTTCAAGATTCATAAAGAGATTGACTGCAATTTTAGTCCACTCGTATAATTGTTCTTTTTCTTTTTGAGTAACAATGATTGTTTTAGGCATTCTAACAACTGAACCGTTTTCGTAGAATACTGTTTCATCCTTTTTAACAGTGCTTACAGTGTCATCTTTAATATTAAAGGTAATATCAGTGTCTATATATTTAATTGTGCAAGAATCCTCATTTAAATGAGTGATATGAAGTTTTGATTTTTTAATTCCTAGTTCTTTCGCAACGGATACAATAGATTTTACTTCTTTTTCCGATACTTCCCAATTTTCCGCAATTTCTTCAGTGTATGTAAGCTTTTTCTGTGGTTCACTAGGAGTAATTGCGATGATTGCATAAAAAACAACAATAACAATAGCACACCACATTAATATCTTTTTCTTCTTACTACCACCTTTTTGAATGGGTAGTGTTTTATTTTTGTTCCGCATTGTCTAATTCCTTAATGATTCCATAAATGAAATCTAATAACCTTTCTTTCGTTTCTTCACTTGATTTTAAGTAAGCCTTAATAAGTGGCTTTTGGTTTGGGTTGATTTGGTATTCTTCTATGAGTTCGTCAATAGTGTTATCCGGTACATCTAAAAACATATCTCCTATTCCTTCAGTAAGCCAAAAGTAATCAACATTATATTCTTTACAAATTAATTTGATTGTTTGGTCGCTAGGATTATTAACACCTTTTTCGAGTGAATTAACACTACTTCGAGTTATACCAATCTTCTTTCCGAATTTCTCCATGCTTAGGTTCAAGCTAGACCTAATCACATTTATTCTTTCACCTATAGTCAAATGTTTTACCTCCTCTATATTCATAATATCACAAAGAATAAACTTGTAAATTAAAAGGACAAAAAATACTTTACAATGTCATTCAAAAGTACTATAATGTACTTGTAAAGTACAAATGAGTACTAAACGGAGGATACAAGAAATGAAATCACAAGAAGAAATTAGAAAAAGACAACAAGAATATAAAGACAAAATGTTCAATAAATTCAGTAATGAATTTACAAGAAAGATTATTCTTCAAAAGCAAAATCAAATGCTTAGAGAAGAAATAGAAAGATTAAAAGCTAATCAATAAGGAGGACACAAGAAATGACAAACGAGGAAATTATCCAAAACACAAAGAAACAATTAGGAATGGGAGAGTTTGAGCCTCTCCACACTTTCCAAAAATGGAAAGAAATGGGATTCAAAGTTAAGAAAGGTGAGCATGCAGTAACTTGTACAAAGTTATGGAAACCAAAAACAAAGAAATACACAGACACAAATGGAGAAGAAAAAATAGAAAACAATTTCTTCTTAGCAAAAGCTTACTTATTTAAATTAAATCAAGTTGAGCGAATCAATCAAAATGCAGAACCATTAATGAATTAGTCGAAATAAGCCGAAAGGCTTATCTGCTAGAGACGACCTACTAGCACTGATGATGACAGGTCATGGAGGTGAAACAATAATAGATAAGAGAATTTATGAAGCCTTAAGCGAATTACAAAAGAAAGGCTACGAGCTTTCAGAATTTTATCAAGGGTATATCGCTTGTATCTTAGATGAATCGAAAAGAGGTGAGAAGCATGACTAGAACATATTTCGTAACCTTCGACGTAACTGCAAATGTTACGTTCGAAGTTGAAGCACATGACAAATTAGAAGCGCAGGAAATCGCAAATCAATTAAACGTAAGAGATTTACAAGAGGTAAATGAAATTAACACTTGTGAATCAAGAATGGAGGTGTATGCAAGTGATTATTGAGTATAAAGCACTTCTAAATAAAGACGATATAATCGCTCTTTATGACTTAGATAGATACAAGCCACAAACGAAAAAAAACTACTGCTACAGTATTATGAAGGCAGTAAAAGAAGCTTACAAAAAAGAAACAGGAACTGAATGGGAAGATTCGTTTACACAAAGAAATATTCATCAAAAAGTGATTCCTACAGAAACATTCTTGAAGTGTGCTCCTGAGTTCAAAAAAAGCTTTAGGAGATAAGAAAATGCAAGATATAAGAATGAATACAATTCAAGAGGATGAAATGGATTTAAGTATATATCCATTCAATCCAAAAAGAAAATATCTATCAAAAGAAGAAAAAGAAATACGCAGAGAAATTACGTATCAAAAAAGAATCACAACGTGTGTGAATATTCTGTTATTCGCAACAATTATGATTCTATTAATGACTATTTCATGTTTTGGTAAAACGTATGCAATGTTATTTCAATAAAAAAAGAGGTGCGCACTCGACAAAGCACGCACACACAAGAAATGACGTTCTTAATATAAGAACACATACATTATAGCAGATTAAAAGGAGAAGCGGAAGATGGAAGAAAAGAAAATGAATGTATATGAAAAGCTATCTCATATACAAAACGAAATGAAAGTGGGGAAGAATCAATATAACAAGTTTGGTAAATATAGCTATAGGTCGGCAGAGGATATCTTAGCAGAAGCAAAAAAGATTTGTGTTAAGTATAGAGCAACTTTGATTCTTACAGATGAAATTGAAGTTGTTAAAGATAGATATTATGTCGTAGCAAATGCAATTTTAAACGATTGGGATTCAAATGAATCAATTCAAGTAAAAGCAATGGCTAGAGAAGAAGAAAATAAAAAAGGTATGGACTCTTCACAAGTTACAGGCAGTTGTTCATCATACGCTAGAAAATATGCGTTAAACGGTTTATTCAACTTAGATGATACAAAAGACGCAGACACAGACGAGCAACATGAAGTTATTCAAAATGCACAAACAAAGCAACAAAAATCAGAAAATAATAGCAAGTTAGATGAAATTCGTATGAGGTGCTTTAAAGCACAGAATGAATTACAGAAGCTAGGAATTGATACGCATTCAGAAGCATTTTGTGAGCATTTAAAAGCCGAATATAAAATCAGTTCACAAGATATTCCTAATCTAAATGGAAACGGTCTAGTGGAATTAATTAAAGCATACGGAGCTATTTACAAAGAAAATGCGAAAGCATAAGGAGGAAAGAAAAATGGAATTAGTAAACGTAGAAAATGGACAAATTGAAATTCAACAGGAAGCGTTAAGCAGATTAAAATCATTTCAAGAATACAAAAAGGAAATGGACAAATTAGAAAAAGATATTAAGAAAAATATCTTAGAAGCAATGGAAAAGAACGGTATCAAATCATTTGAAAATGATGTTGTGAAAATTGCATATGTAGAACCATACACAAGAACAACTATTGATACAAAATTAGTGAACGAATTAGGTCTTATGCACCAATTAGCAAAGGAAACACAAGTTAAATCTAGTGTTAAGGTGACTTGGAAATAAAACGAGATAAGTCAATTTTGCAAAAAGATATGTCTAAATGTTATGTATGTGGGTCATCATTGAATTTACATACGCATGAAGTATATTTCGGCACTGCTAACAGAAAGAAATCAATTGAGCGTGGTTGCTATGTACGTTTATGTGCTAAACATCACAACATGAGCAGTGAAGGAGTACATTTTAATCACAAATTAGACATGAAGCTTAAAAAGGAATGCCAACAGGCATTTGAGAAAGCACATACAAGAAATGAATTTATGAAGATATTTCATAAGAATTATTTATAAAGAAAGGAATTATCATAATGATTTACGTTACAGAACTACCAAAAGAAAAATGTATAGAAATTATCAAGAATACAGATAAAAAGATTGTTCTTAATTTACGAAAAGAAAAACAGTTAACAAAAGAAGAAGCAATTCAATTAATTAACAGTGATGATGATTACGCAATCACTGAAAGTAAATTAAGAATTGAAATTGACATTGTAGAGTCATATGTAAGTGATTGTCATATCGAGACTTTTTAGAAAGGTGAATAATATGTACTCATATAACGTGATTAATAATCAAGAATCATATCCTAGAGAAATCTATTATTCTCAAGCTAAAAGAATTGAAGAACTTGAGAATTACATCATGAATGAGAATTTCAATCCATATCAAGATTCATGGACGGATGTAAACAAGATGAAAGAGCTAGGAATTACAGAAGAGCAAAAGGAATTGTTCAGACTTCAAAAATTCGAAGAAATGGAGCGCAGTCCGTTTTGAAAACAAAATTGATAGGAAGTTTCATCAGAAAATCTAGAAATGAGGATGGAAACCTAGAAATAACATTTGAATTAACTGGGCCAATATACGAATCATACGCTCAGACACTCGAAAAAGGGTCATATAGCTTGATTATAGATTCAGTTAAACGAATACGTACAAATGAACAAAATCGGCTTATGTGGGCTTTAATAAAGGAAATATGCGATAACGAAAATGCCACAACAAATGATACGTGGGATATGTATTGTGAATTCTTGAGAATGGCAAAAGCATTATATACATATGTTTCAGTTTTGAAAGATGGTGTTGATTCGTTGGCTCAAGCTCATGGAGTTAGGGCGGTTCAAATATTGGGAACTGAGATAAGAGACAATGGAAATGAATTTGTGAATTGTAGATTGTTTCTAGGTAGCTCGCAAATGGACACAAAGCAAATGGGAGTGTTGATAGATTGCATACTAGATTATGCAGAACAATTAGGAATCAGTACTCAATACTATTTAGATAAAGGAATCAAGGTGGTACAAGAATAAAGGAAGAATGGAAAGAAATAAATGGCTTTAAAAATTATTATATTAGCAATTTAGGAAGAGTATATAGCAATAAGAGAAAAAAGTTTTTAAGACCATCAAAAAACACATGGGGATATCTTGGCGTAACATTGTATGATGACAAATGTGTAAGAAACAGAAAACAAGTACATAGATTAGTTGCTACACATTTTATACAAAATGAAAAAAATAAAGAAGAAGTAAATCATATCGACGGAAACAAAGAAAATAATTCTGTAAGTAATTTAGAATGGTGTACAAGAAAAGAAAACATGATACATGCTTACAAGTTAGGACTTGAAACTTCTCCTATGAAAGGTAAATTCGGTTTAGAGAATAAAAGAAGTAAACAAGTGTTGCAATTTGATGAAAACGGTAGATTTATAGCACTCCACAATAGTGGATTATTGGCTAGTAGAGAAATGAAAGAAAAATACAATATCAAAGGAACTATTGACACAATTGGAAAAAACATAAGTAAATGTTGCAATGGTAGTAGAGTTACTGCATATGGTTTTGCTTGGAGGTTTGTTGATGACTCAAAAATTTATTATTAAAGGAAAACTTCCTAGTTTAAACGATTATATAAATTTGTGTAGAGGAAATAAATATGGAGCTAATCAAAAAAAGAAAATAGAGCAAAATAGAATAGCTTTATATATGAGAGACTACAAAATACATAGAGTAAAAGATTACCCTATAAAATTAAAAATTGATTGGTTTGAAAAAAATAACAAAAGAGATGCAGACAACATATTCTTTGCAGTGAAATTTATTTTAGATTCAATGGTTGAATATGGTGTTATAGAAAATGATTCTAGAAAATATGTTTCTAGTATTCAAAATTCAGTATTTACAGATAATGAGAATCCAAGAATAGAGGTAGAGATTTTATGAGAGAGCAAGAAATGGCAGTAAATGTAGCAAAGCAAATTTACTTTGATGAATTTAATTTGTTTTATCAAATTGCAGAAAGGAGCATAGGAGATACAAATTCAAAGGATATATTTAATGAAGCGTGTACAGTTCATGATATTACCGAAATGTTTATTTACAGATTAACAGGATGTAATGGTTTAAATGAATATATAAGCTATACAAAAGATGGATTGAACAAAGAAAGATTGATAGCAATATACATGACATTAGAAGAAGATGGCGGACATTTCAATGATGAGCAATTAAAATGCTATATAGAATACACCGACAAGATTATTGATGAAATTCTAAAGCAAGTTGTAGTGCTTGGTGGAGGTGATTAGAATAGCAGAACTAAAGAAATCGTATTACGCAATAATACCTGCAGAAGTTCGATATGATGAAGAATTGCCACCAAACGCAAAACTATTGTATGGAGAAATTACATCATTGTGTAATGAAAAAGGATATTGTTGGGCAACAAATCAATATTTCGCAGATTTATATAAAGTTTCTAAAATTACAGTAAGTAGATGGATTAGCACTCTATACAAAAAAGGATATATTGCCGTAGAAACACTGTATAAAGAAGGAACAAAAGAAATTATCGGAAGGCATTTATATATTGTAAATACCCCTATTAACAAAAATGTTAATAGGTATATACAAAATGATTTAGAGGGTATAAACGAAATTGTAAATACCCCCATTAACAAAAATGTTAAAGATAATAATAAAGCTATTAATACTAAAATTAATAATAAATTAAAAGTAAGTAAACACAAATATGGTGAATATTCACATGTATTACTTACAGATAAAGAACACACACACCTATTAGATTTATATGGTGATTCATTAGATGAGCATATAAAGATATTAGATGAGTACATTGAAACGAGTGGAAAGAAATACAAGAACCATTCGCTAGTGATTCAGAAGTGGGTTCATGATGAATGGACTAAAAGAAATAAGAACAATCCTGGAAAGCTCGATTCTAAATTCTATGTACAAGAGAACAATCAATCGTATGCAGATGTACATAAGGAAATGGAGCGAGTGAGAAGGGAAATATTAGGAGCATAGAGAGGTGATTAAATGATTAATTGGATTTGTGGAGCTATATGTGGAAGTGGTGCAACACTTCTTCTATATAGCCTAATGGTAGGAAAAAGGATTCAAGAAGAACAGGATAAGGCTACTAAATGTATTTTCAAATATGAAGAATACAGAAGAAAAATAAGAACATTAGAGTATCGAAATAATATACTAAGCAAAAGAATAGAATCTATCAAAAACGAGGTAAAGTAAATGGATTACAAGAAAAAAGGAGAAACAAATGAAAAGTAAAGAATACGATTTAATTAAAGAAATGCTTCAAATGCAGGAAAAGTTAGATGAAGCAATTATGAAAGAATACGGATTAACTGAAATTGATGAAGAGAAGTTGTGCTTCGCTATTCTAGATGAAGTCGGTGAATTGACTCATGAATTAAAAGGAAACTGGTGTTGGTGGAAGAAAACGCAAGCACCTGTTGATAAAGAAAAGGTTTTAGGCGAGTTAGTTGATATTTGGCATTTTGTGCTAAGTTGGCAAAATCACTTCATGAGTGGGGAAGAAGGCTTAAGAAAAGAAAAAGTAATGGGTGAAAACATTAAGCAATATGTTTGGGGATTGAAAAACATAAAAAAAGAATTTGTTTATGTTTTAACAGATTTACCGTCTTTTACAGATAGTAGAGTTGAATCACTTATCGCAATTACAGAATATTTAGGCTTCGAGGTTGAGCAAGTATATGAAGCTTATTGTGACAAGAACAAAGTGAATTATCAAAGACTAGAAAGTGGGTATTGAGATGTACAATCCAAACTATTTAAAAGCAATCCTTATTTACGTAAAGGACAAAGAAACAGGATATATTCACATTGTAGGTACTGACCAACACGACAGATTGTATCTTGATGATGATGGAAACATCCAATATATGAATTTGCAGAACGGTGGGACAACTGAAGAAGATTACGAATTTGTACTTGATGAACAAGGACACAATCAGAACAACCTTACATTCACTAAAGAAGAACAAGAGAAATACGGATTAAGCAATATGGATGATTATTTTAATTCAATCGAATTAGAAACGTATATGGATTTAGAAGCCAAAAAGAGAATCCAAGAATTAACAGAAATCAATATGAGATTAGTTACAGAAAAGGAGAAATAAGTATGTGGATTAGAAGCCAAGACAGAAAGATTTTAACAGAGATTCATAATTTAGATATTGATGATATTAATCAAATATGGGACGGTAGTTCGTTACTAGGCAAGTATTCAACTGAAGAAAAAGCGTTGAAGGTTCTAGATAGAATTGAAGAACTTATTGAGAATCAGTGTGGATTAACGTTCTATATGCCTACAGATGATGAGGTTAAAGTATGACAGAAAAAGATTTAGATGAATTTGAAAAAGAATTCGGATTTAAATTGCTACCTACAGGATTCAAAAAGCCTTTATCAGAAATTACAAAAGAGGAATATAGAGAACGTATTGAATACTTATACAACGCAATTATTAATGATGATTCTGCTGAGGAGAAAGAAAATGATTAAATTTTGTCCTGATTTAACCTCAACTGAAGAAGTTGTGCCAATGATGGTTGGCCAAGGAACATTTACAAGGCCAGTACTGCATAAATGCTTACAAAATAAATGTGTAGCGTATAAGCTTGGCAAATGTTTAAAATACGATAATTGTACGGAATATTGCTTAGAAAAAGTTGATGAAAGGATAAAGAATAAAAATGACAGATAAAGAATTGAAAAAAAGCTTAGAAAAGGAAAGAAAAAAGCAAAGAGAAGAGGCTATAAAAATAAATACTTTTATCAGATTAGATAAAAGCAGTGCTTCTGAAATCGATAAACAAATTGAGCAAACTTATTTATCTTTGCAAAAGAATATTAAATTTGTCTGTACAAATAAAGACTTGATGAACAGTATGCTAGATGAATTAGACTATATTGTTTATGCTTCAAAATTATATGGTGGAAAGCATGTTATGGAAGAATTGGATAATCGTTACAAAAATAAATTAATGAGTTAAAAGGAGAATGAAAATGATTAGCTTACAAAATAATTATGCAATCACTTCTAATGGTGGTTCATTCGCCCTTGTAACGTTCGTAAAGGGTAAGGATAAAGAAGGGAATGAGATAGACGTACAAAAGCCTATCTCATACCATACAACGCTAGAATCGGCTTTACAGAGCTATTCTAACAATCGTATGGCAGATTTAGTTTCTAACGTAGATTTAGACTTGAAAGATGTAAAGAAGGCTATAAACGAGCTTAAGGAGGAAATAAAAACGTATGACTGCGAGTGAAATGTTTGAAGAACTAGGATACAAGAGAAATGTAGAAGATAACAAAATAACTTATTTTCAAAAATTTGGATACGAAACTTTTGAAATAATGTTCGACTTATCAGAAAAAGAAATTAATATAGACACCGACATGGAAGTGAAAATTGAGGAAGATATATTGCAAGCTATTGATAAACAAGCAGAAGAGCTTGGATGGCTAGATGAAAAGACTTGTACTAATTTATCAGAATTTGATTCAATTGATGAATTTGAATGTTCTAATTGTGGAATTGTATTGAGTGAGTATCAACAAATTGAAATTGATGAAGATGATGGAGAAAGGTTCTTTTACGATTACAGACCTAAGTATTGTCCAAATTGTGGAAGAAAGATTGTAGATTGAGGAGGAAATATAAATGAGTATTAATGTAGCAGTAATAGCAGGACATCTAACAAAAGATGTTGAACTATCAAAAACACAAAATGGAAATAGCGTAGCAAAGTTTACGGTAGCAGTAAACGGATACAATGATACTACAGATTTTATTAATTGTGTGGCATGGAATAAATTGGCAGACATTGTAAATATGTATTGTAAGAAAGGTGATTTAGTTACAGTTGAAGGAAGAATTAGCGTTAGAAATTATGATAACCAACAAGGGCAAAGAATTTATATCACTGAAATTGTCGCTAGCAACGTGCAATTACCGCCTAAAAACGTTTCTAATGGGCAAAATTTCAGTTCTAATGTAAATGCATATCAATATCCAAACCAAGCAAATAACAACGCTTACGGCGTTCAAAACACATATACACAACCGAGCTTAACTCAACAAATTGCACAACAAGAATATACTGAAAGCGGATTAAATATTGCTTCAGATGATTTACCTTTTAAGTAATTCTATAGCTTGACGAACTATAGAATAAAATTGTCAAAAAATGGAGGTAACTAATAAGAGAACATTGGACAGAAGAAAAGATAAAATCACAAATCAAAGAAATGATTATTGATACAGGATTAAACAGAATGCCTACAAGAAGAGAAGTTGAAGAATATTATGGTGATTCAAGATTAGGCAATGCAATTTCAAAAAGAAATTTATGGTTTCCTTTAGCGAAAGAATTACATTTGGAATCAAAACCAAGTAGAACAAATTTCGGCAGAAAATATGAATTGAAATTTATGGATTATATAGAGAACAAAGGATATGAAGCTATTAAAATGTCTACAAAACATCCGTATGATATTTTAGTGAATGAATGTGTAAAAGTTGATGTAAAAGCGAGCACCTTATACAGAGGTAGGAATGGGAGCTTTTACACATTCAATTTAGAAAAAATATATCCAACTTGCGACATATATATTTTGTACATACTTAGTGATGATGAAAAAGTTTTAGATGTATTAGTAATTCCTAGTAAAGATGTTATAGGGATAAGTCAAATAAGTTTAGGAGAGCATTCTAGCAAATATTACAAATATTCAAACAAATGGAGCTATATAAAACGATATTGTGATTTTATAAAGACATTAAATTAATACGGAGGTGAAATTAATAGAAATGAATTATGAAGAAAGGATTAAAGAGTTAATTTCTAAAAACAATAGATTAGGAAGGAAGAATATTGAGTTAATTCAAAAGATTAAAGAAAAAGATGAAACAATTCATACTCAAGCTAAAGAAATCAAGAAATTAAGAAGTGAAGTTGGCGAATTAAAAGATAGATTGTATAAGGTATACAGTTCATGAGCACATATGAAGATGTTAAAAGACACTTCTTGTGTGAATGTAAAAGCTACACTTATTATGAGCAGAGAATAGCAGAGCTACAAAGGGATGAAGCAATTTATCCTTTAAAAGCCGAGCTATTCTTAGCTCATGCAGATTATGCAAGAAGAATGAACTATGTAAAAGACAAATTAAGCCAACTTGACGATACTACTAGGACAATGATTGAGTATAGATATATAAAGGGATTCAGTGCAGAAAAGACATCTAATATTGTAGGTTATGCAAGAGAAGAAATCCCAAGAAAAATAAATAAAAACTTAAAGAAAGTGCTCACAATGTGAGCATTTTTTCATGTAATAATTGTTTTAGCAGGATAGAGCAGTAGTAGCTCACTAGTCTTATTAGCTAGAGGTCGAACGGTGCAATTCCTTCTCCTGCAACCATGATTACAAAGCCTATCAGTAAGTCCTTCCCAAATTAGATATTAAATACCAACAATGGCATACAATTAGGCTTTGATATATTACCGAGCGTTTGTCTCGGTTCTTTTAATAATAAGGAGGAGAATATGGGTTCAAAAGAATTTCAAGAATTAGCAATGAAAGCAGTATTTCAAGTAAATCCAAATATTGCAATCAGTGAAATGTTCGTTGTATGGATGGTTAGAGTGCTTCAAAACAATAAAGCATTAATTAGTGCTATGAGCACGGATAATTATTATGAGGTAACGTATAACGGTGATAAAAATGAATTATACGTTGATGAATACATCAAGAATACAAATACTTGTCTAAATGTAAATGACGCTCTATGAGTTTAAAAGGAGGGAAAATAATGAATATTGTTGAAAAAAGATTAAATGAGCTAAAGCCTTATGAGAATAACCCTAGAATCAATGATGGAGCAGTGAAATTTGTTAAAAACTCTATTGAGGAATTCGGTTTCAAAGTCCCTATTGTTATTGATAAAAATGGAGTGATTGTTGCAGGTCATACACGATATAAAGCTAGTCAAGAATTAGGCTTAGAAACTGTTCCTTGTGTGGTTGCAGATGATTTAACGGATGAGCAAGTAAAAGCATTTAGAATTGCAGATAATAAGACGGCAGAAAAAGCTTCTTGGGATTTAGACGCATTAAAGACAGAAATGGAAGAGCTTGAAGAAATTGACGGAATCGACATGAGAGATTTCGGATTCGGTGATTTTGAAATTAGTGCACTAACTGAGGATATGGAAGCAGAAGGATATGACAATGAGCTTATGGACGCATTTAGCGAACATTCAGAAGAAATGCTAAAAAAGCAACGTGTAATCATTACATATGAAACAGAGGAAGAACAACTATTCTTAGAGAAACTTTTACAGGTAACTGAATTAAAAGTGTGCTACGACATCAAGGAATTAATGCATGAATAACATCTATTATGCAATAGCTTAATTATTAAAAGAAAATGGAGGATATAAGGTGAATAAAATTAGTGAGACTTATCAATCACCAAGATGGACAGGAGAAATCGCAGATTGCTCATTACCAGTAACATTTGATACATATTCCAACTGTTCATTTGGATGTGTTTATTGTTTTAGCCAATATCAAAGAGGCATTGGTGCAAGTAAAGAAGCATATCTTAATAAAGATGTGAAATGTATCAATGTTGAGAAATGCAAAAAAATTTTCAGTGGAGAAGATACAAAATCACAATTCTATAAATACATTAAAGACAGACGCCCTATTCAATATGGTGGATTATCAGACCAATTCGACGGATATGAAAAGAAATATGGTAAAACCTATGAAATGCTTAAGTATATGAAATCTATTAACTATCCTATCTGTTTTAGTACGAAATCGGCATGGGTATTTAACGACCCTAAATATCAAGAATTATTCAAAGGTGCAGACAATTGGAATGTTAAGTTTAGTATTATCACACTAGATGAAGAGGACGCAAGAAAAATTGAAGTAGGTGTACCAAGTCCAAGAAAAAGACTTGAAGCAATGAAAAAGTATACTGAACTATCAAAAGGTGGTGCAACTTTAAGATTGCGACCATTTATTGTAGGAGTATCAGATAAAACCTATCTAGATTTAATTAGAGAAGCCAAAAAGGCAGGAGCTACTGCGGTTACTACAGAGTTCTTTTGCTTAGAAATGCGCTCTATTAAACAAGCTAAGGAGCATTATGATGTTATTAGTGAATGTGCAGGATTTGATATTGTAGATTTCTATAGAAAACATTCAAATGGAAGTGGATATTTAAGACTGAATAGAAAAGTAAAGGCTAAATACATTCAAAAGATGAAAGAGCTATGTGATGAATTAGGCATGCGGTTCTATGTATCAGACGCACACTTTAAAGAATGCTCGAATAATTGTTGTTGTTGCGCATTAGACAAGAATTGGGATTACTCAAGAGGAAATTTTAGTGGAGCTTTACAAATTGCAAAGAAACATGGAAGAGTACATTGGAAAGATATTGAAAAGGATATGTACTTCTTAGATTTTGAACGTAACAAAGCAATTGGTTTTAATACAAATACATCAGAAACTAGAGCAAAATATGCAGGAATGACAATGAAAGATTATTTGCATTATTTATGGAATTCACCAAAAGCAGGACAATCGCCTTATAAGATTTTTGAAAAAGTCTTAAAGCCTGTAGGATTTGATGAAAACAATGACATCATTTACGAATATGATAATTCAGTAACATTCTTAAAAAGAACAGAGGAGATTACAGAACTTGAAACAGAAGAAGCAAGACATGTCTAGAGAAGAACATTTACGCCAAATGAAAAGCGTTGAAGAAGAATTAGAAAACACGACATCAGAATACAGAAAAAGAGATTTAAGAAAAAGATTACAAAGGCTTAAAAAGCAGTTGAATCAATATGATTGTTATAGGGGGTATTAAAATAGCAGAGAAACACGCAGGAGGACGTCCAAGGGTAAATATTGATTATGAAGCAGTTGAAAAGCTTGCTTCTATTGGATGTACTCAAGAAGAAATTGCAGATTTTCTAGGATGTTCAGTAAGAACATTGTTAAGAAATGAAAAGTTTTGTCAGACATATAAAAGAGGTATAAGCCACTCAAAAAGAAGTTTAAGACGTATGCAATTTGACAAAGCGTCAAAAGGAAATACGACCATGCTTATTTGGTTAGGTAAACAAATGCTTGGACAGAGAGAAAAGGTTGAACAAACAATGACACATGAGATTGAGGACTTAACACCTTTGGCAGATTTATTGAAATGATGACTAGAACGATTCCGTGGGGGAAATTTTCAGATAAACATAAGAATTATATTAAGACCGCCTTAAATTACAAGCAAAGTGTAGCAGAAGGTGCGGTACGAAGTGGCAAAACGATTGACCACTGCATAATCTTTTCAATGTATTTGGAAACATGTGAAGATAAAATACATTTAGCGAGTGGGTCAAGCTTACCAAATGCGAAATTAAATATAGGTGATTGCAATGGTTTCGGCTTAGAACATATCTTTCGTGGGCGGTGTCGTTGGGGTAAATACAAATCAAACGAAGC
>OGHM01000165.1_pt1 | contig 39554 bp, 36 predicted proteins | sample 1571531 | NCBI WGS metagenome assembly OGHM01 (sample SAMEA2582031, study PRJEB24529) | metagenome | biome: Human gut stool | place: China | collected 2011 | reverse complement strand
GTGGTGATATAACGCACGGTCGCGTAATGGCCAACGACATAAGTAAGACTGTGAAAACATTGCAGTAAGACAATCTCAACAAAGGTATCGGCATAACCGAAAGCGAGCCAACGCACGATAGCCGCAATACCGGTGAGATAGAAAAGGGCTGTAATGCTCCAGTTTTTGAATAATCGAGTGGAGAAGAAAAAGACCACAATTTCAGCTAATACACTGATTCCCCAAAATAAACCTGCATCGGAAACAGAATACCCATGGCTTGTCCAGAAAAAGGTGCTGTATGAGTAATAAGCCGCGTGCGATCCTTGAATGAGTGAAATCGCAATAAACAAACGAAGGGTCGTTTTATTTTTCAGTAAGTCTAAAAATCCAACGTAATTTTCGACCGCACTTTGAGGTTCATCCTGCGGCATTGGGTTCGGATGAAGTAATTGCACAATACAGTAAAAAACGAGTATGCCTGTGATCATCCAAGTAATATATTGCTCACCCACGAGTCCAACAAAATACCCGAATACCATCACACCAACAACAAACGCAAAGGAACCAATTAAGCGCACTTTGCCATAATCTAAATGAATTTGTTGTTGCCACGTACTGGCGAGGCTATCGCCAATCGGCATACCGGCCGCATTCACCATGGAATACAGCGCAAGCCCAATAAACAATAACCAGAAATTGTGCGACATCAGTCCAATTAATGCCATTGTAATCGCACTGGCCACACCTAAATAACGTAAGCCATTTACTAAGAGGGAAACGCGTTTGATCAAGCCGGAAAATAAAATACCGCCGCTAAAACGGAATATGTAGGCACAGGCAAGCAATAAGCCGATGCTTTCTTCGCTATAAGATTGCGTTTTCAACCATGCAGGGAAAAGCGGAAGAAACACACCGTAGGCACAGTAGTAGCCAAAAAAGCTCAAGGCGAGCCAAGTAAAAGGACGAACTTGCATTAGAATAATTTTTCCATTTCTTGTGAGCGTGCCACACAGGCCTGCATCGCTTGTTTAATGATGTCGTTAAATTGGTGTTGATTGAACACATTTAATGCGGCTGCGGTGGTGCCGCCTTTTGAGGTGACATTTTCTCGTAAAGTGGAAAGGGCCGTTTGAGGGTTTTCAATCACCAGCTTCGCTGAGCCTAACATGGCTTGTTGTACCAACTCACGAGATTGCTTTTCATCTAAGCCCATTTCGATTAAGCCTTGTTGCATAGCCTCTAAAAATTGGAAGAAGTAAGCGGGGCTACTGCCAGATGCGGCGGTGACTGCATGCATTTGATCTTCATCCGTCACCCAAGTGGTTTTCCCTACCGCAGAAAGTAAATCTTCCGCAAAAGTGCGGTCAGTTTCAGGTGTGTTTTTGTCAGCAAATAAGCCAGCCATACCTTCACCTACTAATGCTGGCGTGTTTGGCATCACGCGAACAATGGATTTTGCTGTTGGGATGAGTTCGGCTAATCGGGCGGTCGAAATACCCGCAGCAATAGAAATAATTAATTTATCAGAAAAATCAACCGCACTTAATGGCTTGCAAACATCGGATAGTACTTGCGGTTTAACTGCAAATAAGACAACTTGGGATTGTGTGATGGATTGATCGTTATCCGTAGAAACCGCGACGCCATATTGAGTAAAAAAAGCACGTTTCTCTTCATTAGGATCATTAACGATAATTTTGTCGGCTGGATAACCTTGTTTTAATAGGCCTAACACAATGGCTTGTGCCATATTGCCACCGCCGATGAAGGCAATTAATTTCTGTTGCATCATTTTTTCCCGTGAGTTTATGGGCTACAATGTCGCGTATTTTACCCTATTATGAAGGAAGTGTTACGATGTGGTTTAAAAATTTAATGTCATATAGGCTGACTAAGCCCTTAGATTGGGATCTTAATGAATTACAACGCCAGTTGTCAGATTGTGAATTTCATCCTTGTGGCTCACAAGACCAAAGTAAATTAGGTTGGGCGACCCCCTTGAAAGGCAGTGAACTATTGCATTTTTCAGTGGGTAAACACATTTTGTTAGTTGCGAAAAAAGAAGAGAAAATGTTGCCGACGAATGTGGTGAAACGTGAATTGGATGAACGCATTGAAAGCCTTGAGCAAAAAGAAAACCGCAAATTGAAAAAAACGGAAAAACAAACGTTAAAAGATGATGTGGTGATGAATTTATTGCCACGTGCATTTACTAAAAATCAGCAAACTGCCGTGTGGATTGATACGGAGAACAACCTTGTTCATGTCGATGCAGCATCCAGTAAACGTGCAGAAGATGCCTTAGCATTATTACGTAAATCGCTAGGTTCATTACCCGTTGTGCCGTTGACTTTTGCCAATGAACCTTCGACTATTTTAACGGATTGGATTGTGCAGGAAAAAATCCCGCATTGGTTGGTGGCGTTAGAAGAGGCTGAATTGCGTGGAAGCCAAGAAGACAGTGTGATCCGTTGTAAGAAACAGCCTTTAGAAAATGAAGAGATTCTCGCGCTTCTACAAGATGGCAAAAAAGTGGTGAGCAAGCTCGCATTAGAATGGGAAGACACGCTGACTTTTGTGTTTAATGAAGATTGCACACTCAAACGCTTAAAATTTGCCGATGCAGTGCGTGAGAAAAATGCGGATATTTTAAAAGAAGATTATGCTCAACGCTTTGATGCCGATTTCGTATTAATGACGGGCATTTTATCTAAACTGACAGAAAACTTACTCGATGAATTCGGTGGCGAGAAAGTTCGATTAGGTTAGTTTGAACAAAGGAATAAAAAAGGCGAACATGATGTTCGCCTTTTGTTTATCTAAAAGTGCGGTCAAATTTCCGCACGTTTTTAATTAGTGAGTACTCGTACTGGTTGTCGTACGGTTTGCACGTTTACGATCGTTTTCCGTTAAGAGTTTTTTACGGATACGGATCGATTCAGGTGTTACTTCGACTAATTCGTCATCATCGATAAACTCGATGGCTTGTTCAAGTGTAAATTTCACCGGCGTGGTTAAGACAATTGCATCATCTTTACCTGATGCACGCATATTGGTGAGTTTTTTACCTTGTAAACAGTTTACGGTTAAGTCATTTGTACGGCTGTGAATACCGATGATTTGACCTTCGTAAACTTCTACGTTAGCTTCGATCATTAATTTACCACGCTCTTGTAAACCGAACAGTGCATAAGCCAATGCTTTACCGGTTGCGTTAGAAATTAAAACACCGTTTTTACGTTGACCGATTTCACCTGGTTTGATGTCATCGTAGTGATCGAAACTGGAGTAAAGTAAACCAGTACCTGAAGTCATCGTCATGAATTCACCACGGAAACCGATTAAACCACGGCTTGGGATGATGTATTCTAAACGAACACGACCTTTGCCATCAGGCATCATATCGCGAACTTCACCTTTACGGATACCTAATGCTTCCATGACAGAACCTTGGTGTTGTTCTTCCACGTCGATGGTCACTTGCTCATAAGGCTCTTGTTTTTTACCGTTGATTTCACGGTAGATTACTTTCGGGCGAGAAACCGCAAGTTCATAACCTTCACGACGCATATTTTCAATTAATACAGAAAGGTGTAATTCACCACGACCAGAAACACGGAATTCATCTGGGTTTGGTGTTTCTTCTACGCGTAATGCCACGTTGTGAACTAACTCTTTGTTTAAACGTTCAAGAATTTGACGAGAAGTCACATATTTACCTTCTTGACCCGCAAACGGAGAAGTGTTTACACAGAAGAACATGGTTACAGTTGGTTCATCAACGGTTAATGAAGGTAAGGCTTCAACGGCGTTGATATCACAAATAGTATCCGAGATATTTAATTCACCTAAACCGGTAATCGCAATGATGTCGCCTGCATAAGCGATATCTTCTTCATAACGTTGTAAACCAAGATGACCTAATACTTGACCTACACGACCTTGGCGGGTTTTGCCTTCACCATCAATAATCGTTACAGGTTGATTTGGTTTGATTGCACCACGTTTGATACGGCCGATACCAATAACACCCACATAGCTGTTATAGTCTAATTGGGAAATTTGCATTTGGAATGGCGCATCAAGTTCCACTTTTGGTGGTTCAACGTGTTGAACGATCGCTTCAAATAATGGGGTCATATCTTCCGCTAAATCTTCGTGTTCAAGACCTGCTACACCATTTAATGCAGAGGCATAGATAATCGGGAAGTCTAATTGTTCATCGGTTGCGCCAAGGCTAACGAATAAATCGAAGACTTGATCCACCACCCAATCAGGACGTGCACCTGGACGGTCAACTTTGTTGATAACAACAATTGGTTTTAAACCGTGAGCAAAGGCTTTTTGGGTTACGAAACGTGTTTGCGGCATTGGGCCGTCAAAGGCATCCACGACTAAAAGTACAGAATCCACCATAGAAAGTACACGTTCTACTTCACCACCGAAGTCGGCGTGTCCTGGGGTATCTACGATGTTAATGCGATAACCATTCCAGTTAATTGCGGTATTTTTTGCAAGAATGGTAATGCCCCGTTCTTTTTCAAGATCGTTTGAGTCCATTACGCGTTCATCAACATCACCACGAGTTGATTCAAATGTACCGGATTGTTGAAGAAGCTTGTCAACGAGGGTGGTTTTACCATGGTCAACGTGAGCGATAATTGCGATATTGCGCAATTTATTAATATCAATGTCGTTTTTCATTTATTACGTTCTTAATGTTTAAGTTTTGTAGGGCGGAATTTTTATACCACCAAATAGTCCAAGTAGTTTAAATTGGCGAGTTAAACTCACCCTACGAGAATCTCGAAAGGGCAAAAATTATACACGATATTTCGTTGCTCTGCTATGCCATGGGATAAAATAAATCTTATGAAAAAGGCAAGCGATTGCGTTATAATGCTCTTTTAATTTTTATAAAGATTATACACATAGCAAAATAGAGGACTCCTTATGCCAAATGCAAATGCAATTGCCAACGTATTCAAACTGATCGAAGAGAACGATATTAAGTTCGTGCTACTTCGTTTCACCGACATTAAAGGTAAAGAACACGGTGTTTCCATCCCGGTTAGCCTTGTCGATGAAGATATGTTTGAAGATGGCAAAATGTTCGATGGCTCTTCTGTTGAAGGTTGGAAAACCATTAACAAAGCCGATATGCTTTTAATGCCAATCGCTGAGACTGCAGTAGTCGATCCATTTGCGCAGATCCCAACACTTTCAATTCGTTGTAGCGTCTATGAGCCAACAACCATGCAAAGCTATGATCGTGATCCGCGTTCAATCGCTATTCGTGCAGAAAACTATATGCGTTCAACAGGCATTGCAGATCAGGCATTCTTTGGTCCAGAACCAGAGTTCTTCTTATTTGATGATGTACGTTTTGATGTATCAATGAACCGTGCTTCTTTCGCTATTGATGATATTGAAGCCGCGTGGAACACCAATAAAAAATATGAAGGTGGTAACAATGCTTATCGTCCATTGAAGAAAGGTGGTTATTGTGCAGTGGCACCAATTGATACGGCTCATGATATTCGCTCTGAAATGTGTTTGATTTTAGAAGAAATGGGCTTAGTCATCGAAGCTCACCACCATGAAGTGGCAACAGCGGGTCAAAATGAAATTGCAACGAAATTTAATAGCTTAACCTTAAAAGCAGATGAAACACAAATCTATAAATATGTCGTGCAAAACGTTGCATTAGAACACGGCAAAACCGCTTGCTTTATGCCAAAACCAATCACGGGTGATAATGGTTCAGGCATGCATTGTAATATGTCATTAAGCAAAGATGGTAAAAATATTTTCCAAGGTGACAAATATGCCGGCCTTTCTGAAACCGCACTTTATTACATTGGCGGTATCATTAAGCATGCTAAAGCATTAAATGCTTTCACCAACCCAAGTACTAACTCATACAAACGTTTAGTGCCTGGCTTTGAAGCACCTGTATTATTGGCTTATTCTGCAAGTAACCGTTCTGCGTCAATTCGTATCCCGGCAGTAACTAGCCCGAAAGCGATCCGTATTGAAGCACGTTTCCCAGATCCGATGGCAAACCCATATCTAGCTTTCGCTGCATTGTTAATGGCAGGTCTTGATGGTGTGGTGAACAAAATCTACCCAGGCGATGCAATGGATAAAAATCTTTATGATCTTCCACCTGAAGAATTAAAAGATATTCCAGCGGTAGCAAGCTCATTAGAAGAAGCATTGAATTCATTAGAAAAAGATTATGAATTCTTAACTCAAGGTGGTGTCTTTGCTAAAGACTTTATCGAAGCATTTATTAATATTAAACGTAAAGAAGTAGAACGTTTAAATATGACGCCACATCCTGTAGAGTTTGAGATGTATTATGCATAATTAATATATAATTAATTGATTTTTAAATATAAAAGATATCACTTTTTAAGTGATATCTTTTTTTATTCATATTGATAATCTATAGAGGTATTACAGTTGACCATCATTCATTAAGATTATTTTAATTCCCTTGTTAGAGCAGGGGAACTCAGGTAGAATGCGGTAAGCTTATAGTATATTCAATTGACCAGAAAGGATTAATAATGAGTGATAGTCGTTATCAAAAAATAAATGAGTCGGATGAGATTGATTTGGTTGAATTAGTTAAAAATCTGTGGAAGAAAAAACTATGGATTATTTTATCTGCCTTCATTTGTACCTCCATTGCGGCAGGCTATGCTTTTACGGCTAAAGAACAATGGACATCTAAATCAGTAGTAATTGCGCCCAAGGTGGCCAGTTTAGGTGATTATTTATCATTTCGTAGTGAATATGCATCTATTCTAGATATCAAAGATTTTTCTCAAGATAAAGTTTCAGAAAATGTATTTAATGACTTTAAAACGGCTTTATTTTCACGCAGCTTAAAAGAGGCATTCTTTTCTCAATCTGCCTGGTTTAGCACTTATGCAGCCCAAAATGCTAATTCCGAAGAAGCTAAACAAAAGCTGTTATCTAATTTGGTTGATAAAAATCTGATTGTTACCGTACCAGATCCTAAAAAAGATCCAAATTCAATTGGTGTGAATGTTAGTTTTGCTGCTGAGACTCCAAAAGATGCGCAGAATGTATTATTGGACTATATCCAATTTGTAAACCAATGGGTGCTTGCTGAAAATAAAAAAGACTTTCTAGCGAATATTAATTTGGTGCTTAGTGGATTCGAAGTTCAGAAAAACAAGATTGAACGAGATATAGAGACAGTACGTCAAATTCAGTTAGAAAACCTTACAACAGCATTAGATATCGCAAAATCAGCAGGAATTAAAGATTATTCAAAATCTTTAAGTGGTAATGTCAGCGTACCAGAAGTATTGTTAGGTGATGCAAAGGTGCCATTTAGTGATTCAAAACTCAGTGATGGTTCATATTTATTTATGTTGGGAGAAAAGTACTTACAAGCTCAAGTCGATACATTGAAAAATGCACCTTTAGTCTATCCGCTGAATTATTATAATATCGAAAAACAAGCTAACTTATTAAATGCACTAGAGAAAAAAGTAGAGAAAGAAGGTGCTGTTAGCGGATATTATTATTTAAGTGAGCCAGACTATCCGGTTCAACGTGATTGGCCTAAGCGTTTGATTTTGCTTGTTGCTGGCGCATTTTTGGGTTCTTTGATAGGTTGTTTGATTGTACTAATTAGAAGTTTTTTAGAGCGTAAATAATTTAAGGCTTATTTACATATGAGAGATTTTAATTATCTGAAAAATAATAGTTACTATGCTAATTTTTTCTATTTGATAAGTTTTTCTTTTTATCTTATCAATACATTTTTAAATCACTCTATGTTTGTTTATTTGTCTTTTTATCCTCTAGTAAAAATTATACTTTTTTCTGGAGTTATTATTTTTCTTGTGCTTAAAGCTTTTTTAATTGATTCATTTTCTCTTAAAGAAATTTTTTTATATTTTTTAGTAATCTTATTGATTTCTATTATAAGTATTAATACTGGAGATAGGCAATTAATAACTCTTATAGCATTGGTATTAGGTGCGAGAAATGTAAATTTTAGATATATTCTTTTTGCTTTTGTTGTAATTAATGTTCTGTTACTAATATTTACTTATTTGTCTACATTATTAGATATAATCCCAAATCTTCAATATTCTCGAATTAGAGATGACGAACTTAAAGTAAGGAATTCATTTGGTTTAGGATATCCTACAATTTTTGCTGCTTATCTTCAAAGTTTAGTTATTGCTTATGCATATTTAATGAAGCCAAATAGATTATTTAATCATTTTTTTCTATTCTTTTTAGCTGTTATTGCGGTATATCTAGCTTTGGAATTTGCAGATGCTCGAATGTCTGGATATAGTATGGTTTTATTTTTATTTATCTACTATGCTTGTGGTTTGCTTTTTAAGAATATAGCTAAAAAAGTATTTTTTATAAAACTTATTAGCCTAACGTATATTTTCGGTTTTTTAGTTATTTTTTATTTATCATATTATTATGATCCTTCAAATAGTATTTTTGTTGATATAAATAAGGGATTAAGTGGGCGCTTGATTCTAGGTTATAAAGCATTCCAAGAATATTCAGTTCCTTTTCTAGGACAGAAAGTAGAATTTATAGGCCTAGGAGGCGCGGTGCAAGAAATGACAGAAGACTACAATTATGTAGATTCTTCTTACTTACAATTTATGTTTAGATATGGAGTAGTATTTACTGTCTCTTCTATCGTTGTATTTACATATTTAACTATCAAACGTTTAAAATTGAATGATTACCAATTTATTGCTGTGATTATTATGCTTGCTTTTAATAGTATGATAGAGGATAGATTGCTAGATATTTCTATTAATGTCTACTGGGTGCTGTTGCTTTCTTATTACAATAATTATAAGCGGCCAATTTAGTATGCAAAAAATTAGATCTGTAAAGTTTAATTTTCTTATGAACCTAATATTGACGGGGTCGAATTTTCTATTTCCGTTAATTACGTTTCCTTATGTTTCACGAGTCTTAGGACCAGAAGGGACAGGGAAAGTAGCTTTTGCAACATCATTTATAATGTACTTTACTATGTTTGCTTCTTTTGGTGTTGCCACTTATGGTGTCAGAGCCATCGCACAATCTAGAGATGATAGAACTCAATTAGCTAAAACCACACAAGAAATTTTATGTATTAATTTAGTGATGATGTTAATTGCCTATATTCTTTTTGTCATATCCTTATTTATATCTGATAGGCTATGGCAAGAAAAAGAATTAATCATAATTACTTCTTCTTTAATATTTTTTACCATTCTAGGTGTGGAGTGGTTTTATAAGGGAATAGAACAATATCAGTATATTACTGTAAGAACAATTATTTTTAGGTGTATAGCGCTAATTGTCACATTTATTCTTGTGCACACAGAGAGTGATTACGTAATATTTGGTGTGATTACTATTTTTGCTACGATCGGTTCAAGTATCATAAATTTATTTAAACTAAGAAGTTATATTCCATTCAAAATTTATAAAAATTATAATTTCTCAAAACATCTAAAACCGATGTTTTTACTGTTTTTAACAAGTTTTGCTATAGCAGTTTATACAAATACTGATACAACAATGCTTGGTTTTATCCGTAACGATACAGATGTCGGTTTTTATAATGCAGCAGTAAGAATTAAAGTAATTTTATTAGGGGTGGTTACATCTTTAGGGGTGGTTTTGTTGCCTCGATTATCTTATTACATTGAGCATAATATGCTAGATGAGTTTAATATAGCTCTAAATAAATCAGTTAATTTTATTATGTTAATAGCACTACCTGTTGCTATCTTTTTTATTCTTTTTGCAAAAGAAACAATTTTAGTTCTTGCTGGTGAAAACTATGTGGAATCAATATTACCTTTGCAAATAGTAATGGCAACAGTTGTACTGGTTGGAATAACTAACATTTTAGGAATTCAGGTACTATTGCCTTTAAAACGAGATGGAGCTCTATTGATTTCTGTATTGATTGCCGCAGTAGTAGATATTTTATTAAATTTATTTTTTATTCCTACTTTAGGGGCTACGGGAGCGGCTATTTCAACTACTGTTGCTGAATTAGTGGTATTGATCGTACAGTGCTACTTTGTTAGAAATTATTTAAAAATACTCTTTAGTAAAATTCAATACGTTAAAATTATTCTGGCTATTATTACAAGTTCGCTCATTTCTAAGATTTTTGATGAGTATTTTGATTTTGCACTTTTTGTAACGCTTGTAATTTCTGGAGTAATATTTTTCTTAATTTATTTTTTAATTCTTTTCTTATTAAAGGAAAAGTTTTTATCTGATGTAATAAAAAAATTTAAATTCACAACCTGATTAAGAGGATTTAGAGCGATGTATGATTATTTAGTAGTGGGTTCTGGTTTATTTGGTGCAGTATTTGCCCGAGAGGCTGCACTTGCAGGTAAAAAGGTAAAAGTGATTGAAAAGCGCAGTCATATTGCAGGGAATATTTACACAAAAGAAGTGGAAGGTATTCAAGTGCATGAATATGGCGCTCACATTTTTCATACGAGCGATAAAGAAATTTGGGATTATGTTAATCAATTTGCGGAGTTTAATCGCTATACCAATACTCCAATCGCTAATTATAAAGGTGAAATTTATAACTTACCTTTTAATATGAATACGTTCAATAAACTATGGGGCGTGGTAACACCTGCGGAAGCATTAGCAAAAATTGAAAAACAACGCCAAGTACTAAATGGTAAAGAACCAGAAAATCTTGAAGAGCAAGCTATATCATTAGTAGGAACTGATATATATGAAAAACTAATCAAGGATTATACAGAAAAGCAGTGGGGTAAGGCTTGCTCTGAACTTCCTGCTTTTATTATTAAGCGTTTACCGGTTCGTTTAACTTATGATAACAATTATTTTAACGATACTTATCAAGGTATTCCTATTGGTGGTTATACACAAATAGTCGAGAAAATGCTCTCGCATCCTAATATTAATGTAGAAACGAATGTCGATTTCTTTGCAAAAAAAGAAGAATATTTAGCTACTTATCCTAAAATTGTATTCACCGGGATGATTGATGAATTTTTTGATTATCAATTAGGTGAATTGGAATATCGTAGTTTAAGATTTGAGACTGAAACTTTAGATATGGAAAATTATCAAGGTAACGCAGTTGTAAATTATACTGATTCTGCGACCCCTTATACTCGTATTATTGAACATAAACACTTTGAATTTGGTACTCAGCCTAAAACGATTATTACAAAAGAGCATTCCAAAACTTGGGGAAAGGGTGATGAGCCATATTATCCAGTAAATAATGAAAGAAATAACCGTTTGTATGCAAAATATTCAAAATTGGCTGATGAACAAAAAAATGTCATTTTTGGTGGTCGTTTAGGCATGTATCGCTATTTTGATATGCACCAAGTAATTGCAGTGGCATTAAAATGTGTAAGAGATGAACTTAATAAATAAGAGATATTATTTTGAAAAGTGTAAAAATCATTATAGCAACACATAAAAATTTTAATGAGCCTAGAGATAAAGAACTTTATATGCCTGTTCATGTAGGGGCTGAAGGTAAAGATGATTTAGGTTATCAGAAAGATAATGTAGGAGAGAGTATTTCTACATTAAACCCGTATTTTTGTGAATTAACAGGTATATACTGGGCTTGGAAAAATCTGGATGTTGATTATCTTGGTTTGGTTCATTACCGTCGTTTTTTTACAAAACGGAAGATGGCTTTTACTTCAGACATCAAAATTGATGATGTGATTCTGTCTAAGCAAGATGTGGATGAGCTAATTGAGAATTATGATGTAATTGTTCCAACAAAACGGAAATACTACATTGAAACGCTATATTCACACTATGCACATACTTTTGACCATACTCATTTAGATTTAGCGAGACAAATTATTGGTGATAGAACACCAGACTATCTTTCATCCTTTGATGTTGTAATGAAACAGCGTAGTGGCTATATGTTTAATATGTTTATTATGAAAAAGACATTATTAAATGAATATTGTGAATGGCTTTTTCCTATTCTGCAGACAATGTACAAAAAAATGGATCTTTCATCTTATACGGCATTTGAAGCGAGATTATTTGGCCGAGTAAGTGAAAGGTTGTTTAATGTTTGGCTTAATCATAAGAATATTTCTCCTAGAGAGGTGCCATTTATGTATATGGAAAAAGTTGATCTTTGGAAAAAAGGGATGGGCTTTTTGATGGCTAAGTTATTTGGAAAGAAATACGATAAAAGTTTTTAGGAGTTAACCGTGTCGGAAAATTTATCTATAATTCAAGTCATTCAAAAAAAAGAACTTGCTATTTTCAACGAATTTATCCGAGTGTGTGAAAAGCATCAGTTAACTTATTTTGCTCTTGGTGGAACTTTACTCGGTGCAGTAAGGCATCAAGGGTTTATTCCTTGGGATGATGATATTGATATTGGAATGCCTAGAGAAGATTATAATAAATTAATGAATTTAGCCCCTGACGAATTTAATTTTCCCTATAAATTAGTGAATGAGAAAAATACACCTAGTTTTACTAAAGCATTCATGAATCTCCAGGATTCAACGACAAAGATTCTGATGACATACAGTAACGTAGCTCATGAAGAAAGTTTATGGATCGATATCTTCCCTATTGATGGTTTACCTAGTAATCCAATAAAAAAATATTTACATGAAAAACGTTATCTTTTTTCAAGAATGATGGTCCAATTATCCCAATTTAATAAAATTGTTAATCAAAATAAAGAAAATAGACCTTTCTTAGAGAAGTTGATTATTAAAATAGCAGAGATTATTAATATTGAAAAAGTGTTAAGTTATCCATTTTGGCAAAAGAACTATATTTCAACGATTTCAAAATATGGAATGAGTGAAGGATATGCTGGTAATTATACGGGGGCATATAAGTTACGAGAATTAGTGCCTACAGATTATTTTGGAAGTGGGGCCTCATTATCTTTTGAAAATATTATGATTAAGGTACCTGAAAAATATAAGGAATATCTTAAAGCAATTTATGGTGACAACTATATGCAGCTGCCTCCTGAAGATAAGCGTATTCCGCATCAATATAATATCATAAGTTTAGATAGCCAAGATAAATAATAATCACTCGAGATTTTATTATGAGCAATGAATTAATTAGTATAATTGTTCCAGTCTATAATGTGGAGCAATATTTAGAAAAATGTGTTGATTCAATTATTAATCAAACATATACGAATATAGAAATAATTTTAGTTGATGATGGTTCTACAGATAATAGTGGTTTTCTTTGCGATGAGTTAGCTAAAAAAGATCCAAGGATATTGGTTTATCATAAAGAAAATGGCGGTCTTTCTTCTGCTAGAAATTTTGGTATAGAAAAGGCACACGGAGCATATTTAGGGTTTATTGATAGTGATGATTATATTGATCCTGATATGTATGAAACACTTTATAACCTTATTAAAAAAGATAATTCTGATGTGGCTATGTGTGGGCTATATAATATCTATGCTAACAACAGAGATAAACAAGTAGATAGAATAGATACTCTTTTAGTTGATAAGGAAGAGGCTATAAAGATAGTTTTAGATGGAAAGTTAACAACAATAAGTGCAGTCAATAAACTATATAAAAAAGATATATTTAATAACTTAAAGTATGATGTTGGTAAGTTTTATGAAGATGCATTTATTATAGTTAGATTATTAGAGCAATGCAATAAAATATCTATAACAAATGAGAGGAAGTATTATTATTATCATAGATCTAGTAGTATAACCACACAAAGATTTACTAAAAAACAATTAGATATGCTTGAGGCTTGGAGTGTAAACTTTAATATAGTAAAAGAAAGATATCCAAAGATAATTGATTCAGCTAAGAGAAGAGTATTTTGGGCGTATTTTTATGTTCTTGACCTTTTATGTTTTTCTGATGATAGAGAAAAATATAGTGACTTAGTGAAAAAATTGATTGCGGAGTTAAAAAATAATTCATGCTTTATTTTAATGTCTCCGAATTTTACTATAAAAAGAAAAGCATTGTTTATATCCCTCTTTATTAGTGAAGAATTATACAAAAAACTTATTCTAAAATTAAAAAACAGGGTGAATTAAAAATGGGAAAAATACTAACAATTATAGTGCCATCTTATAATGCGGAAAATTATTTATTAGAAACAATTCCAACAATGTTATCGATTTCTAACTTAGAGAAGTTAGAAATTATTATTGTAAATGATGGTTCTAAAGATAATACTTTAGCTGTGGCACAGCAATTGAAAGAGAATTATCCAAATACTATTGTTATTGTGGATAAAGAAAATGGTGGGCATGGTTCGACAATTAATGCTGGAATTAAGGTTGCAACAGGTAAATATTTTAAAGTTATTGATGCTGATGATTGGGTAGAGTCGAATAATTTAGAACAACTTATTGAGTATCTGTCAGAATGTAATGATGATATGGTGATTTCACCTTTCATTAAAGTTTATACAGATAAAAATACCGAGGAAGAGTATTCATATAGTGTGAATAATAATCGAAAAAGCTATCAGTATGATAAGTTTCTAGGTGAAATTAATGAGTTACCTAAAATGCACGCTATTTCTGTAAAAACAAAGATCCTGCAAGAAAATGGAATCCATATAGATGAAAACTGTTTTTATGTTGACTTAGAATATAACACATTTCCAATGCCATACATCCGCACTATTTCATATTTTGAATTGCCTATCTATCGTTATCGTTTAGGAGCATTAACACAGAGTGTGAGTATGTCAAGTTATATAAAAAATATAAAAATGCATAAAAAAGTAACTTTGGCATTAATTAATTTCTTCAATGAGTATGAGAAGAAGGCGACCAAGATTGAAAAGGAACTTTTAAAAAAATTAATTAAAGAAATTATATCAATTCATTTGAATATTCATCTTTCTAGAGAGGATGTTTCAAATGCAAAAAAAGAATTCTTGCTATTTGAGGATGAAGTAAAGAGTATTAGTGATTATTTTTCAAATAATGCGAATGGTAAAAAATTAAAATTGCTCAGAGCAAGTAAGTATACTCTCTTTTCTTTACTTAGTATTTTAAATAGAAAACTTATCCAAAAGGTTTAACTAATTATGATTTATGCGGGCATTTTAGCGGGTGGAAAAGGAACCCGTATGGGCATTACTGATATGCCAAAACAATTTTTAGAATTAGGTAGTAAACCTATTTTGATTCATACTGTTGAGAAATTTCTTCTTATCCCTGAATTTGAAAAGATTGTACTGGGCGTTCATCCTGATTGGATAAGTTATACTGAAGATCTGATTGATAAATACTTAAGTTCTCAGTCAGATAGAATTCTTGTCACAGAAGGCGGTTCCGATCGTAATTCAACAATAGAGAATGTGATTCATGCGATTAACTCAATATATCCTATTACAGAGGATGACATTATTGTAACGCATGATTCTGTTCGTCCATTTTTAACATTAAAAACGATCAAAGAAAATATTGCGCTAGCTCAACAATATGATGCAGTAGATACGGTAGTTGAAGCAACAGATACGATTGTTGAAAGCAAAAATAATACCTTGATTACGGATATTCCTGAGCGTAAATACTTATATCAAGGCCAGACACCGCAATCTTTTAAATGTAAAGAGTTTTTATCGCTCTATCATTCGTTGTCTAACGATCAGAAAGAGATTTTAACTGATGCATGTAAAATCTTTGTTATTAATGGAAAAAATGTAGCCTTAGCAAAAGGCGAGTATTCAAATATTAAAATTACGACAATTACAGATCTTAAAATTGCCCGGGCAATGCTCGAGGAGGCGTAAATGCTTAATCAAGTTTTTCAACTTGTTCGGCCTAAAAATATCATGATTAAATATGAGGATATTTCAGTTAATCAGAATGATAAAGTTTTAATTCGTCCTATTTATATGGCATTGTGTCATGCAGATCAGCGGTATTTTCAAGGTAAGAGAGAGCCAAGTATTTTAGCAAAAAAATTGCCGATGGCATTGATTCATGAGTCATGTGGTGTGGTGGTTTCAGATCCAACAAAAACATTTAAAATTGGCCAAAAAGTCGTAATGATCCCAAACCAACCGCCAGAAGCAAGTGATGAAAGTTTCTATGAGAATTACATGAAAGGGACAAAATTTCTTTCAAGTGGTTTCGATGGATTTATGCAAGAGGTTGTGCAATTACCGCCGGATCGCGTTGTCAAATATGACGATATAGACGACTCTATTGCAGTAATATCTGAATTTGTTAGTGTTAGCGTGCATGCAGTTGAACGTTTTAACCGTATAGCTCATTCAAGCAGAGAGAAAATTGCCATTATAGGTGATGGTAGTTTATCCTACACTACTGCGGTCGTACTTCATGCATTATTCCCTGAAGTTAAGATAACAGTGATTGGACGTAATTATGAAAAATTAAATATGTTTAATTTTGTAGATTCAACCTATTTAACGAGTGAAATTCCTTCAGATTTTTCCTTTGATCATGCCTTTGAATGCTGTGGCGGTACAGGAAGTGAATACGCAATTGATGATATTATTAAATATATTAATCCACAAGGTTCAGTTATTCTTATGGGGGTAAGTGATAATAAAATTGCAGTAAATACTCGTGATATTTTAGAAAAAGGATTAACAGTAGTTGGATCTTCTCGATCTGGTCGTTCAGATTTTGAAACAGCAATAAATATAATGTCAAATAAACGAGTTCAAAATCGTTTTAAGAATATTATTTTTGAAGATAAACCTGTTCAAAATATTAATGACATATATCGTGTTTTTGATACAGACTTAACAACATCCTTTAAGACTATTTTTAAATGGGAAGTATAATGGATAATAAACATGCTTATTTAATTATTGCTCATAATAAATTTGAACAGTTAGCATTTTTAGTTTCTCTATTAGAATATAAATATCATGATATTTATATTCTAATAGATAAAAAATCTAATTTTTCTCCTGAAATTCAAAATAAGATTACTAAGATGGTGAAAGAGTCAAGCATCTATTTTTCTCAAGAATGTGCTATTCATTGGGGGGGGAGCTCTCAAGTTGAAGCTGAGATGTTTGTTTTTTCTTGGGCATTTAATACAAGAGACTACAAGTATTTTCATTTATTATCTGGTGTTGATTTACCATTAGCCAATAATGATGAAATTTACTCATTTTTTGAAGACAACCCTGAAAAAATATTTTTATCACTGGTAAGTAAAGAGATCGGGTTAAGAAATAAAGTTAATGATCGTATAAAATATATCCATTTATTTTCGAATATTAGTGCGAGAAGCGTAAATAATAGGATTTTTCGTAATGGTTTAAGTCTTTACAGAAAACTAGAGAGACTCATTCAGAAGTTATTAGGAATTGATTTTATAAAAAAATATCATTTAAATGTAGATTATGCTTCAAATTGGCTATCTCTAGATAAAGAAACTGTAGCATTATTAGTAGATAATAGAGATTTAATTAGAAAATTATTTAAAAATTCGGTGTTTGGTGATGAAATATTCATTCCAACGATGATTAATAAATTAGGTTTGCAGCATAAAATTTATTCATCACATAGATTAGAAGATAAGCCTGATGATTTTCAGGGGAATTTACGGTACATCAATTGGTGGGATGGAGATCCGCATACCTGGACGGATAGCGAGCTAGATAAGAAACAACTTTTTTTTGCTAAAAAGAGCGGTCATTTTTTTTCAAGAAAATTTGATTTAGATACATATCCCCGTATGAAACAATTTATTCTAGATTTACGAAGACAAGACAAAAAGGGTGAAGTATATGAATAAGTGGATGCAAATTACCTTGAGTAAGGGGATTCTCTTGTTAAGTGATTTTTTGTCCATATTTTTACCTATTTTATTAGTATTTCTGTTGTTAGGCTTTTCTGAAAATGGGAATGCGTATTTTCCTAATGAACAGATAGATGAATATGTTTATATTCATTTAGCTATTTCGTTGGCTTGTGTGTTTTGGTTTTGGCTTAGACTTAGACACTATACTTACCGAAAGCCATTTTGGTTTGAATTAAAAGAAGTTATCAGAACTCTTTTGATCTTTTTTATCATCGAATTAGCGATTGTTGCATTGTCTAAGTTATATGTTTCGAGAACCTTTTGGTTGTCAACTTGGAGTTTGATATTTCTTTTGTTTCCACTTTTTAGAATATTAATTAAAAAGGTATTGTTCAAGTGGGGAATCTATAAAAAAGAAACAATTATTATTGGCGATAGTGAAAAATTAGGTGAGGTTTACCAAGCTTTATTGAGCGAAGATTATCTAGGATTTGATATCAAATATATTGTTTCTTCTAATTTTATCATCAATAAAGCGACAGGCGAGATAGAGGTGCTTACTGATGATCTTGATATTATTTCATCTCTATCTCTAGATAAAGATGTCGTACAATTTGTTTTGGCATTAAGCGATGAGGAGAAATTATCTTTTTGGTTAAGATACTTGGCTAAACATAATTGCCGATCGATCTCTGTCATTCCTAACGTATCGGGTATTCCATTATATGGGACAGATATGTCTCTCTTATTTAGCCATGAAATGTTGTTTATGAGAATAAACAATAACTTAGCTAAAAGATCATCACGGATTATGAAAAGAACAATGGATATTGTCGGTTCTTTAGTTATTATTACTTTGCTTTCTCCTGTATTGCTTTATCTTTATTTTTCAGTGAAAAAAGATGGTGGTAATGCAATTTATGGGCATCCTCGAATTGGCCGTAATGGAAAAACATTTAACTGTTTGAAATTTAGATCAATGATTGTGAACTCTAAAGAAGTACTAGATGAATTGCTAAGAACAGATCCTGAAGCAAGAGCTGAATGGGAAAAAGATTTTAAATTAAAAAATGACCCTCGCATTACTAAAATCGGTGCCTTTATTCGCAAGACAAGTTTAGATGAATTACCTCAATTATTTAATGTTTTAAAAGGTGAAATGAGTTTAGTTGGGCCTCGCCCAATTGTTGCAGATGAGCTAGAACGTTATCAGGATGATGTTGAGTATTATCTTATGGCTAAACCAGGAATGACAGGGTTATGGCAAGTAAGCGGGCGTAATGATGTAGATTATAATACCCGCGTTTATTTTGATTCTTGGTATGTAAAAAATTGGTCACTTTGGAATGATATTGCTATTTTGTTTAAAACAGTGAATGTTGTGCTAAAAAGAGATGGTGCTTATTAATGACTACATTAAATAATTTGCAGGGGCTAAGGTTTCTTGCATTCATATTGATATATTTAAATCATGCTTATGGGCTTATCTCTACAGGCAAGATTTTTGATTATGGAGCTAGAGGGGTAGAGTTATTTTTTATTTTATCTGGTTATCTCATCGCTTACGGTTTTGTTAGTAGGAATCATGGGAATGTTGATTCAAGCTGGAAAGCTTGTTTTTCTTACCTAATAAATAAATTAAAAAAATTTTATTTCCTACACGTGCTTACATTTTTGATTGCTGCTTATGTAATATCTTTTATCAAACCTAGTTATACTAATATGTTGAGAGATGCTTTTCTTAGTATCACTCTTCTTAAAAGTTGGTACAGACCTGCAATGTTCAGTTTTAATGGCGCAACTTGGTTTCTTTCAACGATGCTATTTTGTTGGTTTCTTGTGCCTAAGATAAATGGTTTATTTAAAAATCGTAAGCGTACAGTATTACTGATCTCATTTTTTATCTTATACTTACTTTCTATGACAATTGATGAATTGGTATTTAAAGCCGGATATCCCTTACCTGAAGCCATTTCTTTATATGTTTTTCCTCCATACAGATTAATTCATTTTATTTTAGGATATTTAGGGTACTTTTTATTGAGAGATTTAGATAAGAATAGCTTAGGAGGCTCGTTTAATTTATCTCTTCTTCAACTTGTTTCACTAGTAGGGACAATATATGTGTATATTGCTCTAGATAAAACTTTTGTTTATACACAATTTATTTTATTTGATATTATTTTAATTCACTTGCTTTCAATTAATGGCGGCATTTTCGATATTTTATTTGGTAATAAAGTATTTACTCACCTGGGGAATATCAGTTTCGAATTATATATATTACATGGCGAGCTTCTTTCTCTTGGTAAGCTTTATTTATTACCTTTGGGTATAAATAAAATTATGCTTTTTATCTTAATCTTTATTGTTACATATTTGCTTAGCGAATTTTTTCACCTCAGAAAAGTACATAAATTTATTACCAATAAAATTTGGAGTTTAGGCAAAAGTCAATGATTTAGGTTTTGTGATATTTTAGGTATTAATAATCACATGAAGATTCTCATCACCGGCGGTTCTGGCTTTATCGGTTCCGCCCTTATTCGATATATCATTAACCATACTCAAGATTCCGTTATCAATATTGATAAGCTGACCTATGCGGCAAATCAATCAGCATTAGAAGAGGTAGAAAATAATCCTCGTTATGTCTTTGAAAAAGTTGATATTTGTGATCTTAAGGCGATAGAAAGCGTTTTCGAGAAATATCAGCCTGATGCCGTGATGCATTTGGCGGCTGAAAGTCATGTCGATCGTTCTATTACGGGGGCGGCTGATTTTATTCAAACCAATATTGTTGGTACTTATACGTTGTTAGAAGTTGCTAAGAATTATTGGCATATCTTAGACGAGGCTAAAAAATCTGCCTTTCGATTCCACCATATTTCTACAGATGAAGTGTACGGGGATTTATCCTTTTCTGATCCCGCCTTTACCGAGCATTCCCCTTATCATCCGAGTAGTCCTTATTCCGCCTCAAAAGCAGCAAGTGATCATCTGGTACAGGCTTGGCATCGTACTTATGGTTTGCCGGTGATTATCACAAACAGTTCCAATAACTATGGGGCTTATCAGCATGCTGAAAAGCTCATTCCTTTAATGATTTCAAATGCTGTAATGGGAAAGCCTTTGCCGATTTATGGCGATGGGCAGCAAATTCGTGATTGGTTATTTGTGGAAGATCATGTTCAAGCTTTATATTTAGTTTTGACAAAAGGTCGAGTCGGTTAAAGCTATAATATCTGTGGAAATTGTGAAAAACAAACCTTGAAGTGGTTAAAACAATTTGCCAATTACTCGAAGAACTTGCACCAAATAAGCCTAATCACATTCAGTATTACGAAGATTTAATGACTTTTGTAAAAGACCGACCTGGTCACGATGTGCGATATTCATTGGATTGTTCTAAAATTCATGCAGAATTAGGTTGGCAACCACAAATAACCTTTGAACAAGGACTTCGTCAGACGGTAAAATGGTACCTAGAGAATAATAGATAAATAAAGGAGAAGAACTACATGCAAATTACATTATCAACGGCTCCCGCTTCGGAGAGTTGGGGCAAAAATGCCATTTTAAGTTTTAATCAAGATCAAGCCGTTATTCATCTTAAAGATGATGAAAAATCGAACCTTGTTTTAGTTCAAAAAGCCGCACGTAAGTTACGTGGACAAGACATTAAAGACGTTGAGCTTGCGGGGGATGCATGGGAATTAGAAAATTGCTGGGCATTTTATCAAGGTTTTTACACGGCGAAACAAGATTACGCAATTGAGTTTCCTCATTTGGATGATGAGCCGCAAGATGAGTTATTAGCGCGTATTGAATGTGGTGATTTTGCGCGAGGAATTATTAATGAACCGGCAGAAACACTGACGCCAGTTAAATTAGCGGAGCGCGCAGCGGAGTTTATTTCTAAACAAGCCGAAAATTATGCCGATAAAAGTGCGGTCAGTTTTCAAATCATTTCTGGCGAAGCGTTAAAAGAGCAAGGTTACCACGGGATCTTTACTGTGGGTCGAGGTTCTGTTAATCCACCAGCTATGTTGCAATTAGATTTTAACCCGACCAATGATCCAAATGCGCCAGTATTAGCGTGCTTGGTTGGTAAAGGTATCACTTTTGATAGTGGCGGTTATAGCATCAAACCAAGTGATGGCATGAGCACTATGCGTACTGATATGGGCGGCGCTGCGTTATTAACAGGCGCGCTAGGATTTGCTATTGCACACGGTTTAAATCAACGTGTAAAACTCTATCTATGCTGTGCGGAAAACTTGGTGAGCGGTAATGCGTTTAAATTAGGTGATATCATCACGTATAAAAATGGTGTAACCGCTGAAATTTTAAATACTGATGCGGAAGGGCGTTTAGTATTGGCGGACGGTTTGATTGAAGCAGATAGTCAAAATCCACAATTTATTGTTGATTGTGCAACCTTAACCGGTGCAGCGAAAGTGGCAGTCGGTAATGATTACCACAGCGTGCTTTCCATGGATGATGCGTTGGTAAATAGCTTATTCCAAGCTGCCAAAGAAGAAAATGAACCATTCTGGCGTTTGCCTTTTGAAGAGTTCCATCGTAGCCAAATCACTTCTTCTTTTGCTGATATTGCAAATACAGGTACAGCGCCAGTTGTCGCGGGCGCAAGTACTGCAACAGCATTTTTATCGTATTTTGTGAAAAACTATCAACAAGGTTGGTTGCATATTGATTGTTCGGCCACTTATCGTAAATCAGGCAGTGATTTATGGGCGGTTGGCGCAACCGGAATCGGTGTGAAAACTTTAGCAAATTTATTAGTAACGAAAGCAAGTTAAGTAGGATTTTATGACAGAACGTACTTTTTCAATTATTAAACCCGATGCAGTAAAGCGTCATTTAATTGGTGCTATTTTAGGGCGTTTTGAATCTCATGGATTCCGTGTCGTTGCGCTTAAAATGGTACAATTAACCAAAGAACAAGCGGAAGGTTTCTATGCAGAACATCAAGGTAAACCATTTTTTGAGCCGTTGGTGGAGTATATGCTCTCTGGACCGATGGTGGTTTCTGTATTGGAAAAAGAAAATGCCGTAAAAGATTACCGCACTTTGATTGGTTCAACGAATCCAGCTGAGGCGGCAGAAGGCACTATCCGCAAAGACTTTGCGTTAAGTCAGCGAGAAAACTCTGTCCATGGTTCTGATAGCGTTGAAAGCGCAAAACGAGAAATTGCTTATTTCTTCGTAGATTCAGAAATCCAACCGTAATTCATTTCTATAAAAAAGCACTTAGTGAATCGCTAAGTGCTTTTATTTTTATTGCTTTTCAATTTTTGAGATAGTCTTTTCCAGAGGATCAATCTCAGCACGAATATGAAAGGCTTTCGCCAAATTCTCCGCATTTAACACGGCTTGCGTTTCACCTACAGCTAACAATTTTCCTTTATCTAATAGAACAATTTCATCACAAAATTGATAAGCCAATGAAAGGTGATGAATGGCAACAACACACGTATGTTGTGGTGTGAGTGATTTAAGCTGTTCCATCATATCAATTTGATAATAAGGGTCGAGTGGCGCAATCGGCTCATCGACCAATAAAACGGGGGATTCTTTAATACTGCAACGAGCAAGTTGTACTCGTGCTTTTTCGCCTCCAGAAAGTTGTTGAAATGGCTTATCGAGTAAATGAGTTACCGCAAATTTTTCTGAAAACGCTTGAATTTTTGACCGCTCTTTTTCTTTTGGTAACGGAGCTGCCAAGCCTAATGCAATCACATCATAAACGGATAAATCCCAATGAATTTGCGTATTTTGTGCAAGGTAAGCAATGTGTTGGCTTTTTTCAGTTGCATTCATTTTGCTTAATGGCTGGTTATCGAACCAAACTTCCCCTTGTTTGAGGGGTAAGATACCCGCAATGGTTTTCAATAAGGTAGATTTCCCCGTACCATTGGCGCCCATAATGCCGATCAATTTACCTGATGGAAGCGTACAGTTGATGTCATTTAAGCAATAGGTTTGGGTGAGTTTTTCAATTCTAATCATAGATTTTTCTCTGTTGCGTTAATAACATCCAAATCAAGCAAGGGGCACCGATAAGTGCGGTCAATGTGCCGATGTAAATATGTGAGAACAGCGGGATATATAAAATGGCTAAATCGGCCAATAATAGCAATAACGCCCCGATTAATGCACTGGTTAGGTAAAGTTGTGATGGGCGAGTTTTCAGTAAAATACGGGCGAAGTGTGGCGCAATTAAGCCTATAAAGCCAATGGTGCCGGTTTGAGGAATGGTTGCGCCAACTAATAAGGCTACACCAAAGGTGCTGATGAAAAAGCTACGTTTTGGATCTACGCCCATTGTGCTCGCTGTTTCTTCACCAAAGGTGAGTAAATCTAGGTATCGGCGAGTGTGGTATAAACAGAAAATCCCCGCCAGAACAATCGGGAGTGAAATAAGCAGGGTATCTAATTTAGCCCACATCAATGAACCTTGTAGCCAACGGTAAAGTTCAGCTAATGCCCATGGACTTTCCGCGTTGGAGAGTAGTAATGCAATTGCTGACCCAAGCAACATATTTACCGCTAAACCGCTTAGAATCATCATTGTGGTGCCGTAGTTTTTGGCGATCAAATACACGATTAAAAAGCTTAAAAGCGCCCCAATTACTCCTCCGGCTAAGAGCAGTGAAAATGGCACGGCAAAATAATAAAGAATAAATACACTAGCCGCTGTTGCGCCAGCGCTACTGCCGAGTAAGCCCGGACTCGCCAATGGATTTTGGAAAATACCTTGCATTGCATTGCCGGCAATCGCGAGACTCGCCCCTGTTAATAAGGCCAAACCAATGCGCGGAAAACGAATATCACACAGCACCATCGAACGCATATCGGTGAGTACACCATCCGCATTTTTGAGATGGGCAAAATCGCCTAGCTGATGATAAATCGCAAAGCCGCTAATCAACAGCAACGCGAAGAAAAGTGCGGTATTTAATTTGAGTGTTTTGGTCAATGATCAATTTCCTATGTAATCCAAATATCATTTGTTAATTTGATTTGTCAGCTACATTATTTTAACTGCTTATAAATCTTCTCTGCCCCTTGCCACACACCGTGATCAAAGCAATAGGTATATTTCATCGGGATGCTGACAAGCGGTTGGTTTTGGAAGAAATCTTGCAACATAGGGTGTTGCAGCAATTCGGCTTGTGCATTGTAACCTTGTTTGTCGGTCAGAGAAATCAGTACATTAGGCTGACTTAAAATTACTTTTTCTAACGAGAAATTTTGTGCGGTAAGTGGTGTTTTTAGTGGCGTTAATCCGAGTAAATTTAACAGCACAGGATATTGAGGGTAATAACTCTCTACCACGCCTGTTTCCGACAAAATCAGTGTGTCAGTAAGCGGTCGATTTAAGTGAAAGTTTTGCGATTTTAGTTTTGTGACTAAATCAGCCGCCTTTTGCTCATTACCCAGTTGCTTGCCTAATTCTAGAATCAGCGCAAATAATTCATCTGGCGTTTGTGGGCTGTCGTTAATGGGAATAATCTTCACACCAAGCTTTTTCAGCTCTGCCACTAATTGTGGATAAAAGGTTTCGTTAATCAGAATCGTTTTATCTAAATAGGGCAATAATTCCGTTAATTGCGGTTCTAGCACAGGTTTATCGGTATTGATTTTGTCTAACATCATCAACGGATTTTTCGAATAAGGTGACTGTGCAGCAATTTGCGAAGGTTCAGCCAGTTCGATAAGCAGTCTGTCACTGCAAAGCGTAAGCGAGACAAATTGTTCCGAAGCCTGAGTGGTAAACGGAAGGAAAAGTGCGGTTAAAATTAAGCGAGTTTTTTGCATATAGATAATGATACGCTACGCCATCGAGAATGTAAAAAGGCGTGCTAAGCACGCCCTTATGAGTGGGTAATAATTAGAACGATCCTTTCAACCCAACGTAAACATTACGTCCTTCTTGGCCATAGCCCAGTACGTTTTCATATTTTTTATTGAATACGTTGTTAAGGTTTGCATAAATCGTCAAGCTATCCGCCACTTTGTAGTTCATGCCTAAGTTTGCTAAGGTGTAAGATGGCAATTTCACTTTATGTGTGCTGTAAGTTGGTGAATAGTAGGTATCCATACGTTTGCCTGTGTAAGATACATTTACATCCGCACCCAATTTTTCAGTGATTTGGTATGCTAAGCCCGCGTTCGCCAAATGTTTTGGACGACGTGCTAATTCAGCGCCTTTACTATCTCGGGTTTGCGTGTAGGTGTAGTTCGCATAAGCAGTTAATACATCGGTAATTTTACCGTTGTAAGCCACTTCAACACCTTTCACTTTGCTCTTACCTTCAAGGTTTACCGCACGGCTTGCATAAGTGGTAAAGTTGATGACTTCGCTGCTAATCGCATTTTTCACGTTGCGAGCAAAATAAGTCACGTCAAGGCTGTGACGGTTGTCATCCGTTTCAAATAAGAAGCCAACATCACCGCCTAAACTTTTCTCTGGTTGTAAATTCGGGTTGCCGATATAGCGCGCGTTGTAGCCGTAATATTCAGTGATCGTCGGGTTTTGAATCGCTGAACCGAAACTTGCGTGTGCTTTCACGTTATTGTGTAAACGGTAAGCGCCTGCGATGCGGCCAGTCCATGAGTTTTCGTATTCAGAGCTGTCAGTGTAACGACCACTAATATTTAAACTATGATCGGCATCGTGCAATAAGCGATATTCTGCTGCTAAACTTTTCTCAACAAGTTTTTTATTACCTGCATTGTTGAAATAAGACGAATTGAAATCTGTTTTTTGATAGTCAGTTAAGAAGCTTAAACCTTGTGTGAGAGCGCCTTCACGATCGAAATTGACGTCTAATTGATAGTTTGCGCTGAGTTTTTTCGCGTCGTAAGCCGATGTGTAGCCAATAGTATCGCTGTCAGTTTTGAGATGGCTTACACCAACCTTGTGTTTAAGTAATTCATCATCGTTACCTAAGAAGCCACTTAATTTGAATAAGGTATCACGTGTGCGAGTGTAGTGGCCTTTTTCATCCGTTGCGCTGTTATCAAAGTTTGCAGTTTGGCTGCTGTGAGAGGTTAAGAAATCAAAACCTTTTTGGTTATCGTCATAGCCAAAACGAAGAGACGCGTTATCACGATGGAATTTATCGCGTTCGCTTGAACCACCAGTACTTACCGCTGTGCCATCTTGCGCAGTGTAGTTAAAGTGATTTTTGCTGAGTGCTGAAATGCCTTTAGTATGGTGGCTGTCGCCGTGTAAAGCATAATAGAAATTATTATTTGAGCCTGAAAGGGTTAATGAACCATCTACCGTACGATTAGAGCCTGTACCGAAATCGTAATCAACGTTGAAGGTTTTACCTTTTTCTAAGCCTTTTTTCGTGGTGATATAAATCACACCACCCATCGCATCACTTCCCCAAAGGGCAGATTGCTCACCGCGCAATACTTCGATGCGGTCAATGTTGCTTAATGCTAAGCCACCGAAATCAAAGCCATAGCCAGAAACTGGGTTCACTTTCACGCCATCAATAATCACAGCTGTGTGGTTTGCATCGGCACCGCGTAAGAATACATTGGTTAATGTGCCACGACCGCCCGACGCACTTACCGCTAAACTTGGTACCGTTTTCAACACATCACTGACATAAGTCGCACCACGTTGTGCAAAATCTTTTTCAGTTAAAACAGTAACAGATGAGGCGGTTTGATGAAGGCTAGTTGGTGTGGCTGAGGCAGAATAGACGTTAATCACATCTAATTTTGCCACGTCTTCAGCCACAGCTAATGCCGGAATCGCTAATAAAATCGCTGAAGTAATCACATTTTTTTTCATTTTAAAATCCCTAGGATAAAAGTCTGTATAAAAGCGCCAGCAGTTTACACATTTGAGGCTTGGCAAGCAAACCTATCATGATGAAAATAACTCATCATCAAAATGAATGAAATTTAAGAGAAATAAAAAATTTAAGGATTTTTCTGACCGCACTTTTTCGCCTTTATCCGCCTTATAGTTTCAAGTATAATGCCTGTATTTTTCATCACATTGTTATTAAAAAAATTATGAGTACAAAATTCAACGTAAAAACATTCCAAGGCATGATTTTAGCCTTGCAAGAATATTGGGCAAATCAAGGCTGTACCGTTGTTCAACCTTTTGATATGGAAGTGGGCGCAGGTACCTCTCACCCAATGACTGCATTACGCGCATTAGGCCCTGAGCCGATGGCATTTGCTTATGTGCAACCTTCACGTCGTCCGACCGATGGCCGCTATGGCGAAAACCCGAACCGTTTGCAACATTACTACCAATTCCAAGTGGTGATTAAACCGTCTCCAGATAACATTCAAGAACTCTATTTAGGTTCACTTGAGATGCTCGGTTTCGATCCAACACAAAACGATATTCGTTTCGTGGAAGATAACTGGGAAAACCCAACTTTGGGTGCTTGGGGTTTAGGCTGGGAAGTTTGGTTAAACGGTATGGAAGTGACCCAATTTACCTATTTCCAACAAGTGGGTGGCTTAGAATGTAAACCGGTTACCGGCGAAGTGACTTACGGTTTAGAGCGTTTGGCGATGTATATCCAAGGCGTGGACAGCGTGTATGACTTAGTTTGGTCTGACGGCCCACTTGGCAAAACCACTTACGGTGATGTGTTCCATCAAAACGAAGTGGAACAATCAACTTACAACTTTGAATACGCGGATACTGATTTCTTATTCTACTGCTTTGATCAATACGAAAAAGAAGCGAAAAGCTTATTAGAATTAGAACGTCCGTTACCATTACCGGCTTACGAACGCATTTTAAAAGCCGCGCACAGCTTCAACTTGTTAGATGCACGTAAGGCGATTTCGGTCACAGAACGTCAACGCTATATTTTACGCATTCGTGCATTAACCAAAGGTGTGGCTGAAGCGTATTATGCGAGTCGTGAAGCCTTAGGTTTCCCAGGCTGTAAAAAATAGGCAAAAAAACAACCGCACTTTAAGCATTAACACAACGATATAAGGAGAAAATGATGAAAGATTTTCAATACCCAGACGATATCTACACGGAAGCAGAAACTGATCCTAATACACTCGCGAATTTAGGCCCATTGGCTAGATTAGCGGGTGTTTGGGAAGGTAAGCGTGGTGTGGATATCAACCCGAAAGCAGAAGGGCCAGAAAAAGATCCTTATATCGAGCGTTACGAAGCCCATCCAACGGATGCGCAAACCAATGGTCCGCAACTCTATTATGGATTACGTTATCACGCCCATATTGTACAACCGGGCGAAGTAGAAACGTTTCACGACCAAGTGGGTTATTGGTTATGGGAACCTGAAACAGGCAATATTTTATTAACAGGTAGCATTCCACGCGGCCAAACGTTTATTGCGGTCGGTAATGCCCCAGCCGATGCGAAAGAATTTACGGTAAAAGCGGTACGCGGTTCACTAACAAACGGCATCATTTCGAATCCGTTCTTAGAGCGTTCATTTACCACGGAAAGTTTTGAAATGACGGTGAAATTCCATGATGATGGCACTTGGTCATATGATCAAACCACAACCATGATTATCCCAAATTATGATGCACCATTTGAACATCGTGATCGTAACCGCTTAACTAAAATTGCTGACCCGAAATTAAATCCAACCGCGGCAGCTGAAAAAGGAGGTGAATAATGAAACCCATTCTTTATTACGCAGCAGATTGCCCGGATACAGCACCATTTGTGGCAGAGTTAAAACGCTTGGGTGTGGATTATGAGGCAGTGGAAGTATTATCTTCCATTCCGAATTTGAAACAATGGTTGCGCTTGCGTGATCGTCACGCCGCATTTGATGATGCCAAAGCACAAGGCTATGCGGGCTTTCCAGCATTATTGTTAGATGACGACCGTGTTATTTTAGATGAATCCAAATTAAAAGAGATTTTTTAAAGTAATGAAGAAAGTCGGTTTTTTACAATTTTTATTTAAAATTGGCGATGACTATTTAATGTTTCTACGAAATTTAACGCCCGCTGTGTTGTTTTTATCACTCGCGTTATTTATGTATTCTGAGCTGAATTGGACACATTGGGCGTGGAGTAATGTGCTAGTGCTGTTTTTAAGTTTGGCTTCAGGGTTTATTGCACTCAGTGTCATGGCAATAAATACCGTCGCTTTTGTACGCAAGATGCTGAAAACCTTAAGAACACTAAGCGGAGAGAGCGAACTTGATGAAAATATTGGTACGCTCGCATTATTTAAAATGCTCTGGGTGGAGAGCAACAGTAAACAACTAATCTTTTTTGCGGTAGTCAATATTGTTGCAGTATTTATGGTGTTAGTTTACGGCACCAAATATGCATTGAATTTTTATAGCTCAATTTCAGCATTAAATGATTAGGTCTTAAAGGCATAATAGAAAGTTAGGTTAAGTCTCGAATATGAAAAAAATAGCCCTAAAACTGACCGCACTTTTGTTCGGCTTGTCGCTCACAAACAGTGTATTTGCAACAGAAAATCGCCAAAACACACAGAATGCAGATTATGAGCTTGAGAAAGTCTTAATTTTCAGCCGCCATGGATTACGCTCGCCAGTGGAAAAAGATCCGCAAGAAATGGCGAAATATTCCCCTTATGAGTGGGCAAAATGGAATGTGCCATCAGGTTATCTCACGGCAAAAGGGACTGTGTTAGAAACCTATTTCGGCCAATATTTAGGACAATGGCTTGCAGATAAAGGATTATTAACGACAGATCGTTGTGCATCGGGTGAAGGTATTTTCGCTTATGCGAATGCAGTACAACGCACAGTTGCAACGGGGCAAGCGATTGTGGCAGGTGCTTTTGCTGGATGTAGTGTGCAATTACAACATCATGGTGAAATTGGTTCAGAAAAAGATCCAATTTTTACGACAAAAGTCCACAACCCAAGTAAAGCCTTGATTGAATCTGCAAAAAATAATGTTGATTTAACCGCTTTACAGCAAAAATTAGCGCCCAATTATGCGCTATTGAGTGAAATCATCGATTATAAAAATTCACCAAACTGTTTGCAAAAAGGCGAGTGTGATTTAGGTGGAAAAGTCGGTGAATACAGTATTAAAGACGGCAAGTCGGTCAAAATTACGGGTTCTATCAGCACTGGGAAGAAAATTGTCAGTGCATTGTTGCTCGCGCATTATGTGGGTAAGCCTGATTCAGAAATCGCAAACGGCCGCGTGGATAGCCAAGAAAAATGGCGTGCAATTAACGAAATTAAAAACGAATATTACCGCACGTTATTTAAAAACAACGAAGCATTAGCACAAAATGCATCATATCCGTTATTAGCATTTATTCAGCAACAGCTAAATAGTGAAAACAAAATTAACTTATTGGTTGGACACGATTCTAATATCGTCGCTCTGCTTGCAGCACTAGGTGTTGAGCCTTATGAATTAGATGATTCGTTGGAAAATATACCAATCGGTGGCAAGTTGCTATTTGAAGTGTGGAAACACAAACCAAGTGGTAAGCTCAAATTTAAGTTGGATTATGTGTATCAAACCACTGACCAGCTGATTAACATCACGCCATTAAGTTTAGCGACACCACCAAACCAAACAGCCTTAACGCTCAAAGGCTGTGAAAAAAATGAAAATGGCTTCTGTGATTACGAACGTTTTAAACAGGTGTTGAGTGAGAGTATTAAGAACGGTAAGAAATAGCTTTCATGCAACCTTATGAAAAATACTTAAAAGAAAATTCGCAGAAATTGCGAGTGGAGCAGACGGATGCGGAAAGAAAATTATGGCAACGCATTAATCGAGATCAATTATTAGGATTTCGATTTAATCGACAAAAGCCACTTTTAAGTTATATCGTTGATTTTTATTGTGCAAAAGCAAAGCTGATTATCGAATTAGATGGTAGTCAGCACTATGAACCTGATTATCAGGAAAAAGACGCATTGCGAGATGTAGAATTAAATTCACTTGGTTTTACGGTGATGCGATTTAGCAATGATGAAGTCATGCGTGAAATTGAAGCGCTAGTGGAGCAGATTTATTTGTTTTTAGAGAATGTGAGGGCGGATTGAGTGTGAGGTTGGATTAATTTCTGCCAAATCTCCCCTACCCCTCTTTGCTAAAGAGGGGAATTTCTTTAGTAAATTAATAGCAACTGGCTTATTTGCATTTCGATTTCAATAGAGATTAATTAAACCTCTTTCAAAAGAGGTTGAAGTAGAACACAGATATTTCACTATGCAAAGCTCCAATCCCCTCTTTAGCAAAGAGGGGTAGGGGAGATTTGGCAGAAATGATAACGAAGAAAATAATCAAATAGGACATGAATTTCTTAATTTACACATGCTATAAGAGATAACGGAAAATATAATGAAGCAACACACTTATCAAACTACCGTAGAGTGGGTTGGAAATTTAGGGCGAGGCACATCCTCTTATACTGCGTATGAGCGAGATTTTATTGCTTCGACATTGAATAAACCTAATATTTTAGGTTCTGCTGATCCTGCTTTTCGTGGCGATAAAACTCGTTGGAATCCTGAAGATATGTTATTGGCATCTATTTCTGCCTGTCATAAATTATGGTATTTACATTTTTGTGCAGTTAATAACATTATTGTGCAAGAATATCGTGATGAAGCAATAGCGATTATGGATGAAGGTAGTTCTGAGCATGCAGGACGCTTTATTTCGGCAACATTAAAACCTCGCGTGAGAATATCAAGCGAGTCGGATGCAGTTAAAGCATTGGCATTACATGAAAATGCACATCAGGCATGTTTTATCGCAAATTCACTTAATTTTCCGGTGAAATGTGAAGCTATTATTGAAAAAGATTAAATTAAAATGGTGCCAAGGCGCACTTTACCAGAGAAAACAAAATGACAACCCAAAACTTCCTAGTAGAAATCGGCACAGAAGAGCTGCCACCAAAAGCTCTCAAAACATTAGCGACCTCTTTTGCGGATAACGTTGAAGCGGAATTAAACCAAGCGGGTTTATCATTCGATAAAATCGAATGGTTTGCGGCGCCGCGTCGTTTGGCGGTGAAAGTGTTGAACTTGGCCACACAGCAACCGAGCAAAGAAATCGAAAAACGTGGTCCGGCAGTGTCTGCAGCTTTTGACGCTGAAGGTAAACCAACAAAAGCGGCTGAAGGCTGGGCGCGAGGTTGTGGCATTACCGTTGAGCAAGCAGAACGCATTGTGACCGATAAAGGTGAATGGTTAGTTCACCGTGCTAAAATTGAAGGTCAACCGACTAAGAACTTGCTGAACGATATTGTGGCAAATGCGTTGGCGAAATTGCCAATTCCAAAACCAATGCGTTGGGCTGACAAAACCGTGCAATTTATCCGTCCGGTTCATACTGTGACTATGCTGTTAGGTGACGAGTTAATTGAAGGCGAAATTTTAGGTGTGGCAAGTGCTCGCACCATTCGCGGTCACCGTTTCTTAGGTGAGAAAGAATTTGAAATTCAACATGCAGACCAATATCCGCAATTATTACGTGAAAAAGGGTCTGTGGTAGCGGACTTCAACGAGCGTAAAGCAGAAATTTTGGCAAAATCTCAAGCAAAAGCGACCGCACTTGGCGGCGTGGCTGATATTGAAGAAAGCTTGCTTGAAGAAGTGACTTCATTGGTGGAATATCCAAACGTTTTAGCAGCAAAATTTGAAGAACGTTTCTTAGCAGTGCCTGCGGAAGCCTTGGTTTACACCATGAAAGGCGACCAAAAATATTTCCCGATTTATGACAAAGACGGCAAATTATTACCGCACTTTATTTTTGTCTCGAACATCAACCCAGAAGATCCAACCGCGATTATCGAAGGGAACGAAAAAGTGGTTCGCCCACGTTTGACCGATGCGGAATTCTTCTTCAAAACCGACTTAAAACAAAAACTGGTTGATCGTTTACCACGCTTAGAAACCGTATTGTTCCAACAACAACTCGGTACATTGAAAGACAAAACTGACCGCATTGAACAACTTGCAGGCGAAATTGCAAAACAAATCGGCGCAGACGAAGCGAAAGCAAAACGTGCAGGTTTACTATCAAAATGTGACTTGATGACCAACATGGTATTTGAATTCACCGATACGCAAGGCGTAATGGGCATGCACTATGCTCGTCACGATGGTGAAGACGAAGAAGTCGCAGTCGCATTAAACGAACAATATATGCCACGCTTTGCGGGAGATGAATTACCTAAATCTTTGGTGGCAAGTGCGGTCGCTTTAGCGGATAAATTTGACACTCTAACAGGTATCTTCGGCATCGGCCAAGCACCAAAAGGTAGCGCGGATCCATTTGCATTACGTCGTGCGGCATTAGGTGCATTACGTATTATCGTTGAGAAAAACTTACCGCTAGATTTAGAAGATTTAGTGAAAAAATCAGCCGCACTTTTCGGTGATAAACTCACGAATCAAAATGTGGTTTCTGATGTGGTGGACTTCATGCTCGGTCGTTTTCGTGCATGGTATCAAGATGAAGGCATTGCGGTGGATGTAATTCAAGCGGTATTGGCGCGTCATCCAACTCGCCCTGCTGATTTTGATGCGCGCGTACGTGCGGTATCACACTTCCGTACTTTAGATTCTGCGGAAGCGTTAGCGGCAGCGAATAAACGTGTAAGTAACATCTTAGCGAAAGCGGATGCGGCAATTGGCGAGATCAATTTGACCGCTTGCGTAGAGCCAGCAGAAAAAGCCCTTGCTGAAGCGGTACTTGCATTACGCACTGAAGTACAACCGCTTATCGCACAAGGCGATTACACTGCAGTGTTAGATAAATTAGCGAACTTACGCGCACCAGTAGATAACTTCTTTGATAACGTAATGGTAAATGCTGAAGATCCAGCATTACGCCAAAATCGCTTAGCGATTTTAAACACGTTACAAGGTTTGTTCCTACAAGTGGCGGATATTTCGGTATTGCAATAATGAATCTAAAAAAGGATGGTCAATTTTCCAACGACCATCCTTTTGTATATAGACTTCAAATGATTATTTCTCTATAATCAACCGCACTTTCCCCCCTTAGCTCAGTCGGTTAGAGCAGGCGACTCATAATCGCTTGGTCACTGGTTCAAGTCCGGTAGGGGGGACCATTTATTGAGATCGCATTAGGCGGTCTTTTTTATTGCCTTTTTCTAATGCGTTTTAGGCGTTATAACCTTTCAACAATTCAGTCCAATTTTCTTCATTGAATTGAATATTCATTCTACTGACTTCTTTGACAAAAGAGCGGTGTAATCTTTCCAGGTTGCCTTGTTTCCAAGAATCTCCTGATTTTTGACCGCACTTATCGAAATCAATGAGCCAACATTTTTGTTCATTTTCGAGTTGTTGAACGAGAATATTATGGGCGTTGAGATCCGTATGGCAGATTTGCAAATTATGCAACTGACGAATTAATTTCCCGATGGCTTGCCAGATATTATTAGGCAGGTTCTGGATTTGTAAAAGTGCGGTTAGATCTTGTGCATTTTCGATCTTTTCAATCAAGATATCCGCTTGGTAGCAAATACCTAATTTGCCTTTTTTAACACGTGCAGCAATCGGTCTGGGTACGGCTACACCTGCTTGATAGAGCTGATTTAAAAGCTGAAATTCCGCTACGCTGCGAGTTTCAGTCAATGATTGAAAACGATAGCGATCTTTGTTGAATTTTCCCCATAAACCACCGCGATAATAATGACGAAGGGCAGTGTTTACACCAAACAGATCTTTTGTATTCAGGAAATAGGTTGTGCCGCGTCCTTTGGCTGAACCGGTAATACGTTGTTGTTTTTCCCAAAAAGCCGATTCAAAAAATGAAGCGGGTTCAGTTGGTTTTTCCGTAAGATTAAAAAGAAAGAATTGATTATCTTGTTGGAATTCAAGCATTTTAGTTGAACCGAATAATAGAAAATGCCCTCATTCTACTTTAAAATAGACGGAAATTAAATGCGCGAGGAATTCAAATGTCCCATTCTCCACTTTTTACCTCTCCCCCTAAATCACTTTGTATTTTGCGCTTATCTGCCGTGGGTGATGTTTGCCATGCACTTGCGGTGGTGCAGCATATTCAACGTCATTGGCCGCAAACGAAATTAACGTGGATTGTGGGTAAAACAGAAATGAGTTTGCTTTCTGGTATTGAAGGCGTAGAACTTGTTCCTTACGATAAAAAGAGTGGTTGGAAAGGCGTGTGGAATTTATGGATGTTTTTGAAAAATAATCAATTTGATGCGCTTTTGAATATGCAGACGGCATTTCGTGCTTCTATTATCTCTCTTGGTATTCAAGCGAAATATAAAATTGGATTTGGCAAAAAACGTTCTAGAGAAGGGCAGTGGTTATTTGTGAATCGTCGAGTTCAAGATCCTGAAACGCCTCATGTGCTAGATGGTTTCATGGCTTTTGCGGATTATCTTGGTGTACCACCGGCAGAGATGCTTTCTTGGCAATTGGCAATTTCTGATTCAGATCGAGAATATGCCAAACAGTTTATTGATCCAACGCGCAAAAATCTGATTATTTCTCCTTGCTCCAGTAAAGCCGAGAAAGATTGGTTGGTAGAGCGTTATGCTGAAGTGGCAAATATTGCTCATCAACATAATGTGAATGTGATTTTTTGTAGCTCGCCGGCAAAACGCGAATTAGAAATGGTGAAAAAAATTATCGCACTTTGTGATTTTGAACCGGTTGATGCATCTGGAAAAACCACTTTGAAACAACTTGCTGCATTAATTCATCAAGCAAATTTAGTCATCTCGCCTGATTCTGGGCCAGCTCATATCGCGACCACGCAAGGAACACCTGTCATTGGATTGTATGCCTACCACAATCCATTGCGCACCGCACCTTATCATAATCTGGATAATGTGGTGTCGGTATATGAAGAAAATGTGCAAAAAGAACAAGGAAAACCTTCAAGTGAATTGCCTTGGGCAACAAAATTAAAAGGCAAAAATTTAATGGCTGAAATTCAGGTAGAGCAAGTGGTAGCTCAGATGAGAGCCTTGAATTTATTTTAAAGTGCGGTCAATTTTAGATATAAAAAAAGCCCTCAAATGAGGGCTAAAAGAATCATAAAGTTCCTTGCAAATTATTCGCCTTTTTGTGCATTGTAAGCTTCTAATGCACGAAGAGAGTAAGTGTAAGCTGCACCTGCATTTAATGCGATAGACATCGCTAATGCTGCTGCCACTTCTTCTTCAGTTGCACCTGCTTTCACCGCTTCATCAGCGTGCACGCCAATGCAGCTTTCACAACGTGTTGTTACTGCAACTGCTAATGCAATTAATTCACGGGTTTTGGCATCTAATACGTTACCTTCTGCTGCAGCCGCACCTAATGCGCCATAAGCTTGTAACATTTTAGGGTATTTTTTACCTAATGCACCGAATGATTTTTTAACGTGTGCTACATCATTTTTCCAATCTGCAAACATTGTTTTTCTCCTTAAATTTAGTATAAATTTCGAGAGGAATTATAAGCAGATTAGCGTATGATACTTGTCAAATTGTCTTAACTTTTAGACGGAAAATCTCACAATGGATTATTTAGATAAATTAACACAGCTGGCGCAAGTGCGTGGGGAAATTAATATTCGCTGCTTGTTTCAAGGGGATTGGCAAGTTGAACATCAGCCAGAAGCGGCGGAATACCAAGGTTTATTTCATTTAATCGAGCAAGGTGAGTGCTGGGTAACCTTTGCGGGAAAACAGTTTCATTTGAAGAAAGGTGATCTCTTTTTTCTCCCTCAAAATCGACCGCACTTTTTGGGCAGTTCTCAACAAAAAAGAGAGAATAGCCTACAGAGAGCGCAATCAAATGCCCTTTTTAATGTCCATCAAATAGGGGCCGGTACGCCCGATCTGAAGATGTTTTGTGGGACATTTTATTACCAAAAACCGTCATTATTAATTGATTCGTTACCAGATTATTTGCATCTTTCGCTACAAAATACACCTGTGCAGCCTTTGGTTTCACTTTTTTTACAAGAAGCCGAGAAACCAGAGCAAGGCACAAAATCCGTGATAGACGCGCTATCAAATGTGTTGTTTATTTATATTTTGCGTTATGCACAGCAAATAGGTTTGCTCAATCAAGGCTTATTAGCCGCGTTGCAGGATAAAAGGCTGAATCAAGTCCTTGAAAAAATCCTGTTTTCATCTCAATTAGATTGGAATATTGAGCAATTAGCAGAGTTGGCCTCCATGTCGCGGGCGACCTTTATGAGGATCTTTCAACAGCAGCTCGGGATGCCGCCAGGAAAATTTCTCACACAAGTGCGGTTAGAAATGGCGGCAGTTTTATTGAAAAATACGCAAAAGACTATTTTGGCAATCGCCCTTGAAGTAGGGTATCAATCAGAAGCACATTTTAGTAAGGCGTTTAAAGCAATTTATGGGCTTTCACCGAGCCAATTTCGCAAAACCTAGCCCGTCGTTTAAAACTTACGTTATAATGACCGCACTTTAGGCGGCTCTGTCGCCTTTAATTTTTTAAGGTATTGTTATGTTTAATAAAATATTTTCATGGTTTGAAAACCGTTTAAATCCTTATCCGGAAAGCAATCCTACTACGCCTGAAAAAGGCTTGTTCCGTTTTATTTGGTCAAGCATTGATGGCATGAAAGGCTGGATCTTTTTACTTGCGGTATTGACGGTCGGTATTGGTGTAATGGAAGCCTTACTTTTCCAATTTATGGGATTGTTAGTGGATTGGTTGGGGGCTTATACGCCAACCACGCTTTGGCAAGAAAAAGGGCATTTGCTTGCGGGTATGGCAGCTTTGCTTATTTTCAGTATTGTATGGTCATTTGTGGGCGTGAATGTGCGCTTACAAACATTACAAGGGGTGTTTCCAATGCGTTTGCGTTGGAATTTCCACCGTTTGATGCTAGGACAAAGCTTAAGCTTCTATCAAGATGAATTTGCAGGTCGGGTATCGGCGAAAGTGATGCAAACTGCTCTTGCAGTGCGTGATACCGTCATGACCATTGCGGATATGTTGGTGTATGTTGCTGTATATTTTATTACTTCAGGCTTGGTACTTGCGGCTTTAGATACCTGGTTTTTAGTGCCGTTTTTCTTATGGATTGTGGCATTTGTGACTATTTTACGTCTGCTTATTCCACGCTTAGCCAAAACCGCACAACGACAAGCTGATGCGCGATCTTTAATGACAGGGCGTATTACGGATGCTTACTCAAATATTGCAACAGTGAAACTATTTTCACATGATGCGAGAGAAGCGAATTATGCAAAACGTTCCATGGAAGAGTTTATGGTCACCGTGCATGCACAGATGCGTTTGGCGAGTTCATTAGATACCTTAACTTACGCAACCAATATTTTCTTAACGTTAAGCACCGCGATTTTAGGCGTGGTGTTGTGGCAAAACGGCCAAGTCGGTGTGGGAGCAGTGGCTACAGCAACCGCGATGGCGTTACGTGTAAATGGTCTTTCTCGTTGGATTATGTGGGAATCAGCTCGTTTATTTGAAAATATCGGGACAGTGAATGATGGTATGGCAACGCTAACAAAACCGCATACCATTGTTGATAAGCCAAATTGTGTTGCATTAGAAGTAAAACAAGGTGAGATCAAATTTAACAATGTTTCGTTTGCCTATGATCCGAATAAACCGTTGCTTAACCATTTTAATCTCACCATCAAACCGGGTGAAAAAGTGGGCTTAATTGGTCGTTCTGGTGCAGGTAAATCAACCATTGTGAATTTACTTT